>JAEEGL011868671.1_pt1 | contig 40493 bp, 35 predicted proteins | sample 9134231 | NCBI WGS metagenome assembly JAEEGL01 (sample SAMN16246548, study PRJNA631951) | gut metagenome | biome: gut microbiome; feature: rumen; material: fiber-attached | host: Bos | place: Iran: Karaj | collected 2018-10
CATTCCCTTACCAGAGCCTGAGCTTTTGGAGGAAGATCACCTCTGATCATCTCAAGAGTCTGGATGTTAAACTCTCCCATGTATTCGCCATACAGAGCATGGATGTGGCTGGGCTCATGCTCCTTAGGTTTGAAATACATCTTGATAATGATACCGTAGAATCTTGTAATTTCAGGCATATTCAATCCTCACACCTTTGATCGGCTCAAGAAAGGCATCCTGGCCCATGTACAGGCCTTTCAGAACGGGTTCAAGATCTATGTACTCCTCAATCTCTTCAGGACGGTTTCTGTATTTGGCCATAACTTCAATATAGCCGTTGTCCCAGAGTTTCACCTTGGTATACCTGTCAAGATTGTTGCAGGTTCTGAAAGTGAGCGTAACTCCACCAAAAGAGAAAGTAGTATACTTATCAAAACTGCTCAGAACAGCAACGTTATCCATTCTTCGTAATTCCTTTACACCTTTAATCTACAGCAATAACAACTCAAAGGCAATAAACAAATATCCAGCCCTAATGTGTCATAAATCCGAATTCAGATCTCCTTCTCTCCTCAATGATCCTCTTCTAAAACTCATCCAGTTCCCGTTTCATCTTGACCAGATCCAGAGGCGAAGAGCTCAGAATCTCCTTGAAAACCTGTAAACCGAAATCAGTATAGCACAATGTTAATCAAACCAGCCCACCCTCGCCGGGAGGCAGGAGCGGTAGCAATAAGGCTACCACTCACACAAAAGGGTCTTTCCGAGTCGCTCTTGTCAAGGGCTGCCCGGGTGCAAGCACCCAGCGTACTGTCCCTTGACAACACTCCCGCTCCATTATACTTGAAAGGTAAGCGTGCCCCTTGCCTGCTGTGTCCTTGTGGGCAACTTCGTCTGCAAGCAAGAACGCACCGACGACCCCAGGACCCAGATGACCGACAAGCAGAAAGCCGCCTACTGGTCAACCATGATAACCGATGTCCTATGGTCCCCTCAGACGGACGATACCCACGACGGCATCCTGAAGGACATGTTCCTGCCCAGGGAGGCCAAGACGCTACTTGACGGCACTACCCTACGTCTCATTATCTATTTCATGCTGGGCGATACTGATTACCTGGACAGCGCCACGATAGAACTCACCAGCGAATCAGGCACCCTGATCTTCCAGTCCGATGAGCGTTGGGACGTAAAGTTCTCGGAGAAAAACGAAATCCTTTACATGACCATCACTGACAGCAACGGCAAGACCGTGTACTACCAACAGAAGTAAAGACCAGCCGGTAAAAGATCTTGGACACAACCTCGGAGCTGTGGCAGGGGCTGGATGCCACGGCTCCAACTATTTCAAATCTCCCACAAATAGTCAATCAGCGTTTGAAACTGACAAACTAGAATTCAAATCCATCATGGGAGATTCATGTCATGCTCCTTGGGAATGGCCTCTTTATTGTCTATTCACTTCCATTTAGACCGATGCTTTTCAGACTAAACCCAAGAATCATTTATATACTGATGATTGAACTAATTGCTTCAATTAAATGTGATGTAAGGTTTTTCTTGCAATCATCTTTTTTTGTTTCAGATTCAGGATCTAACTTGTAATGAATAATTCTCTTGAGCCCTAAATCAAAGGGTAAATCCCGAAGCTTACAATATGCTTCATTACAAATAATTATAATACGTTCGTAATCCAGCGTACTCAATGCATAACCTAGTTCAAACATGACATTTGGATTAGAAACATACTTTTCACCAATATGGGCTATTGGAGTTACATCCGCAACGAAACAGACAGAATGATCTATTTTATTTAGAATCGTATTAATAATATCAGGACTACCTGCAATTCCACTGGTATCTTTATCAATACTTAATAATGGCCCGTTTGTTTTTTTGGCATTGATAATATCAATTGCATGCGATAAACATTTTTCAATAAAGCTACGGTTATATTGGGAAAGCGTATCGGATTGCCATGAATAAAAAACAGAATAGTTGAACCTTTGATTCATTTGCTCGGTTAATAGACTCTCCAAATGGATAATCTCTTCAATGACTTGTTCTCTTTTTCTAGTTCCTCCTCGTTGAGAATGAAGACCATCATAGCTACTCATGTAAATAGTTCTCAAGAACAAAAGCAACAACTTGGTTTTTTCAAGTTCTGAAACAGGAATTAACTCAAGAAACTCTGGTCGTAAATTGTTTGAGTTTTCGAAAAACAACTCATCAATTGAGGCAGCAAAACTCTGCGAGAGTTCTCCTTTCCTAAGGCAGTCTTTTGTTATAGACAGGATTTCCAGTTCTTTTCTATACAACACATACTTTTGCATTTAAACATCACCAACAAAGGAATTACGAAAAGACAGTAGTATTCCATATTCTCTGAGAATTATATTCAATCTGAGAATTAACATCTTCCCCTCTAATTACAGAAATATCATCAATTAGTTTATTAAGAACTGCCTCCAGTTCCAGTATTGAACCTATTTTTTTAGTAAAAGGAGCATCCGTTTCCAACAGAATCCTATCAATCGGAATAGCTTTTACCGTTTCCTGTCCTGATTTTGTAGACAACATCAGAGGATTAATCGAAAACCAGGCACCTAAATCTATTGCCATTTTGCGTTCCAATGGAGAACCAGTGAACCAGTGAAAGATACAAACATTATTCTGAATAGCCCCAGTTTCGGCTAATTCATGAATAATACCCGATGCTGATTTTACAGAATGAATAGATAGAACCTTGTTTCCTTTTTTTGCACAAGCATTTGCTATTGCATGGAAACAATCTAATTGATGCTCCTTGGAAGAGTAAAACTCATAGTTGAAATCAAGCCCAATTTCTCCAATGAATACACTTCTTTCCAATAATTCCAAAAACAGACCTAGTTCCTGTTTTCTTGTAGCCACCAGTTGGGGATGAAAACCCAATGCAACTTTTATTGCTTTCGCATCAGAACACCATTGTTCCTCTTTACTGAAGGCCTTCGGTGTCGTCCCAACAGCAATGATACCAACATCAGAATGATTTGATTCCCGAATCATGCATTGCATGTTTTCCATTAAATCAAGATGAAAATGAGTATCAATCAGCATTTTCTTTCTCTAGATTGTCATTTATCCATCTATCAACTTCCAGTAGTCCCCGGTAATATGTATCAGCAAGTTCAGATAGATACTTTTGATCCATCTCAAGTGGTCCAGATTTATGAATCAAAAAGAATCTTGAAGAAGGATTCTTTTTCACTTTGTCTATAGCATATTGAAAAGAACGAATCTGTTCGCCAACGACCCTCCTGTTTTTTGTAAGCGTTGTTATATGAGAATACATATACTCTGAAGGGTCATAATCTCCAAACGCCTTATGCATACCAGCTCGTCTGATGATACATGGAAGGCAATGCCCACAATGCTGAGATTTCCCACTTCTGATACTAGCACTATTCACTGAAGAGCAAGAAAAAGATAAGCCGATTGTTTTTTTCAACAAATCTTGATTCAGACATTCTTCTGCCATTTCACCTTTAGTCTTGTTCCAATAGGGATTGGAAATATAAAAACCGAAAATGCTCTTTGTAATTTCATTCCACAATTTCAAATAAAAGGGGTGAGTAGTCCTTGTACTGTGAGATCCTATTCTGAGATAATCAAGTGGAACATTTAAAGCTATTAACCCATTTTCGGGCATTATCAGATTTGTACACCCAACTGTTCCACTCATTGCAAACAAAGCAATCGAGATGAATAGGAAAGACCTACTCCTCTGATTCATATCACTCCCTGCTTCAGGAAAAACTACACCACTGAGATCCGTCCAAAAATATGCATTCTCATGAGGAATATCCGAATAATAATTATCAATATGTGATAATAGTCCTGTTTGCCAATGACGAACTCGGCTCTCTCCCGCGTGACTCACTAGAAGTGTGGGCTCTTTCTGCTCCATATTGTTGATGACACCAATAAGACTATCCATACCACCAGAGAATAACGAGGCGAGACGATACCTATCAGTTCTTTTCTCAAACGAATCTTCAGAAGCCAATCTAACATCTCGTCTACTAAACTCTATACTCCACAAATCTCCCGTTAGAAACTTTAACAACCGTTCTAAAGTTCTTTGATATCTGAACCATCTCTCGTCAAAAACAGGAACAGAAAGACATATTTCTCTTGACCAAGAATCTTGTGCTTGAATCCTCCTTGATATTTTCATATCAGCCATATAAACCAATAGCCCCAAGAGAATAGCATCAAAACCGGTCTCCGATGGGAAATTATTCTGTTTTTTTAATTCTTCCACCGTTCGTTGCAAACCATAAAGCAAATATCCAGATTCTGAAAGCATAGGTATTTTAACGTCAATAGTGCTAGTTCCTTCATGAACAATGCTTATTATCCTATCAACATGCCGATCAAAAGAAGCGATTAGGTGATACCTATACATATTCACTCTCCTACTCTTTCCAGAATTTCAAAGGTTCTCTGATAAACCATATCTGTTATTTCCATTGCCTGCCTATTTGTAATTACAGAATTCGTCTGTCTAACCTGCGCAAAAGCATCAGACACACTCTGATCAACCAACTGTTCGACCATATCTTCAATATGGGAGACTTCTTCTAATGAATCAGGAAATCTAATGATATTATTAGCAATTCCATTCATTATTTGATTCATTACAATCTTTGAAACATAACATTGAAGAATAAGGCTAATATCGTCCGCTGTTAATTCTTCTGTGGTTTTTTCCATCAAGTCAGGATTATCTGCTAATGTATCAAAATAGGCTGTCCTCGAAATACCCTCATCTTCCGGGCCACCATCTGGACAAACGAAGTCGGAGACTTTTATAAAGAACTCATTAGCAGACAATCCTTCCAATGATTCCAATGAAAAAATAGCTGCAATTCTCTGCAACCTATCTGCTTCATAGAAATTACTCAGTATCCCAACTATTCTTGCAGTACTTTTCCTTGCAGCCCCAATTCTCTTCGTTGCATTTGAACTACCACCTAAAGATCTACCAATATAATTAGCAATTCCTCTTCGCATAGAGGAATCACTTCTTCCTCCGCTCGAAATGAAACGAGAAAAAGAAGACCTAGGTCCTCTGAATCTATTAGGGTCAGATTCGTCAGGAATGGGTTGTATAGGCTCTTGGAGATTTGGTTGACTATCCGGTGGGACTATTTCTTGTTGGGATGGAGTAGTACCCTTCCACGGTTCCACAAAAACCGGATCAGCTTCAAGCCAAGTTGGGATTAAGGGATTATGTCCACTCTGGCCGCTGTTTCTTGTTGAAGTACCCAATTCTTTTACCTCCGAGCAGATGCTGCAGCATTTTTAATTATCTGATTCGTTGTTCCCTTTTCTATGCATTCAAAGAAACTATTCAGTTTTGGCCGTACTGGCGATTGTCTTGGGATACAACCATCCCACCCACCAGTAGCCCAAACACCTAGTTTATCTGCAGGAAGTGTTAAAAGAAAATCCACTAACTCCTCCTGAAGTTCTGTTCTATTTTTCACAAAGAGACGGATTCCTTCAATAATCCTTGGAGTCTTAGAAACTGACAAGTCTTGCGTGAATGCATCAGAGGAAACAATCTTGAAAATATATAATGCATCAGAAGCATCAAGTTTTCGTATATCTTTATCCTTGCTTCCAGTTGTAAATTTTCCACTTCGAACAGCAAAAACCAACTCACGCAATCTCTCTTCTTGACTATTGAAGAAATAATCTTCTTTCTCCGTGCAAGCGAAGAAATATGGCCTCAAATCGATACCGGAAAGCAGTGGCTCAGATTCCATCCATACTTTCAAATCTTCGTTCTCCAGCATTGAGGCGAACTTCTCAGTCTTGTATAATTGTTTCTGTTCTTCAGTACCTTCTGTTTCTGGCGCAGTTTTATTACTTGACTCGTTGTTAGTTTTTACTAATTCGTCGGCTTTATCAGCACAACATGGTTGCCCATCAAACGCCAAACATGTTCCATCTTCTCTTAATTCAGCAGCTATTGCTTTGTAAAACTCATTATTATACTGTTCAACCAGCATCATTTTTGCGAGAATAGGCATTTTAAGTTCTTCTTTACTGAAACCACGATTATAAGCAATTACAGATCTCAGAAGGAGCATATTTACAAAGCGTTTGATGTTTCTAGGATTACCTCCAGTATTCTTAGCGAGATATTTATCAATACTCTTGGCAATTTTAACTTGATCAGAGACAGACTGGAATTGATCTCCCATAATACTCTTTATTTCATCTATTGATAATTGCTCCAACGCCCATGGTTTGCTAAGCCGTTGATTAACCAGAGAAGCTAATTCTTTTAGCTCCTGAGATTCCCCAGTTTGAGACTCTATCATGAGCAATAAAATGTATAGTTGTGCTTCTGCTATCCCTATTCTAGGAATATGTAATGGAACTTGAATCAGTTTTTCCAAGTACTTATCCGAGAAATGATTATAATCGATTGAAACTGCCTCACTTCCTTCTCTCTCTAGAATACGAGGGAAGTATTCCTTCACAGAATAACGAATCATCGCATCGTCAGCAGCAATAATAAAAGCTGTATCATCCATCATTAAGAACATGCGAATTGCTTCAAGTGTCTCTATTGCAACCTTAGGAAGACAGCGATCCAAATCGTCTATAAGGACAACCAACTTCGCAATATGGGCAGATCGAAAGAGTTCTTTGTAGTTAAACCTAAAGTCATAAATCTCTTTAAAACTCGAAATATCCGAGGAAGCATTCTTAAGTAGTGTTCCAGCTGAATCAATAAACATATTCCGTTTTTTTTCATCAAGAAAACACTCTTTCGCAGTTTCAGCTGCAATACCAAGCAATGCAAGTGGAGCTGTTCCTGTGGCCAATGATGCTCCAACTTTTCCGAAATTCTTAGCTAGGCTTAACTTATCTATATTCTTCCATATCCTTGAACAAGTATCCTTGAGTTTCTTAAATGCCCCTTTTACTGGATGTTTTCTATAGAAACACCTTGCTTCTTTCTGTAATGCATTAACAATTGCACTCATTAGTGCAATCTTAGCATCTTCAAAACCTTGGTATTGCCAACCATTAAACCGAACTGTAATGCAGGCAGAAGCGGGTATATCAAGTTCATTTTCTGCGGCATCATCTGGCTCTTCATCTTCAGTCAAAAACCAACTCGAGTCATCATATTCTGATTGCAGACCATTGCTGATGGATTCTGACGTATTCATTAGTTCTTCTACCATAGCAAGAATGCTAGATTTACCAGCACCCCAATCACCATGAACGCCGATAGTAATAGATTCTTTACTATCATTTATTATGGACACAATGGTCTTAGCAATTGCTTGATTATTGAGAAGATCAAGCCTTGTTTCATTATCAGACAAAATCATAACACTATTCTCCTTTCATTATAAAGAAGTAATAGAACAATCTTATACCAAGTTTTCTTGTTACTCTTTCTCTTTTGTGATGGACTTTGCAAATATGAGCTTCTTTTCTAAAAATAGTTCTTCACATTTAGATAATAGCATTATAATCAAGCAAGCAGCAATATATGTTGTGCCTTATATCACAACCAGACGCTAGTAGTAGTGTCTAGATATAATCCTTTCCCGCCATAATAGCGAAATACTATTCTTGAGAAAAAGGGAATAGTCTATAATGCTTGATTCCAGGCTGGCCTACTATTCAAGATTCGAGATGCTTTGCATTGATGAATTCCCAAACTCCGAAGCAGAGGGCAACGGATACATGATGCAGGAGTTCTTCAACATCAGAAGCATCCGCGGATTCTCCACGATTGTAATCGGCCAGACCGCTCCGTCAGCCTTGGATGTTCTTTTCCCGGTGAAAAGCTTCGGGCAGTCGATCAGGGGAAGAATCCTGAAGAATAGCACCCCTTCCATTCACTCCAACCCCTATCCCCGGTATTATTCTTGACAGCCTTCTGCCTCACCTGCCCGCAAGGCCTCATCCCCGCCTGCCCCATCTCCATTCAGCCCGATGTCTTTCAGACCGGCCTTGCTACCAGACAGCCCCACTTCTGATCTTTCTCGCTCAGATTCAGTGGGATGCCATCCAAAGAATAGCCAGCAGCGGAAGCGGAGCCAGAATATGAACCCACTACGCCTGGCCAGATGATACCGATTGAGGGGTCGTTCCAGGTTAGACCTCCTTCATCGTTGGGGTGATAGAAGTCATCGCACTTGTAGCAGAATTCGGTGATATCCGACAGGACAAGGAAACCATGGGCGAATCCGCGAGGAATCAGGAACTGCTTTTTGTTCTCTTCTGTCAGTATTTCACCATGCCATTTGCCATAAGTGGAAGAGCCCGAGCGCAAATCGACAGCAACATCGAACACGGCCCCTTTGATCACGCGCACAAGCTTCGTCTGTGGAAACTGCTTTTGGAAATGAAGGCCGCGTAGCACACCTTTGGTGGAACAGCTCTGATTGTCCTGAACAAATACGATATCCAGGCCAGCCTCTGCCATATCCCGAGCGGAATAGGTCTCCATGAAATAACCACGCGAATCCCCATGCACAGCCCATCAATTCCATCTATGTTTTTTCAACTGTTATCTGTCTCATAATCTTTTTCCAAAATTAGACTAAGGGACAAGCTCAGTCTTCATTGAATCCTTAAGAAAAATCAGGATTGTTGCTTTCTGCATCATTAATCATTGTCTCATAGTTCAAAACAAATACTTCTATTTCACGTAATTCTTTCGTATTTGGATTAATCATTTCTTTTCTGTTTAATAGTATTCATTTCCAAAGGAGAAGAGTTGCGAATAACTAGACTCTAACAAAGACGAACTAAAATCTTTATCATAATCAACAATTCCATAAAACCAGATTCTCTGTCTCTTTTATGATATAACTCCATCAATCTACTATCTAATTGTTTAAATTGACTTACTTGCACTTATTTATTTGCCAGATCAACACCTAATCTATATAATTCAACAATCACAACATCTACTTTTTCACTGCAATCAGAAGAATCTGAAAAACAAAAAACAATTATATATTTAATAAATGATTCTTTTCATATTCAATTGTTTTTTCTAAGTCAAAATATACCTGACTCTCATTTATTCCTAGACGCTCGAGAGTTTTCTTGCATTTTTCCAAAGCAGAATATGAAAATCTAAAATACACCCTCTTATTCTTATCACTTTCAAAGAGACGTGTGAAACAGTCAGGCGGAAGATATGGATCAACAGGATTTTGACCACAGAGAATAAATAACCCCTGCTGATGAATAATCCTCGCATTGTTCAGTTCCGAATGAATAACAATACACTTATCCAATTCATGATGTGACAAATCATCCCAATACAATTCATGTGAAGTCTCCTTCTTACATTGATGAACCTGTTCATCTAAGAAACCTTTTACTGAACAACCCTGACAGTTTATTTTCCATCGCTTTTTGTCATTATTCTTCCAGTAATAACACCTTAACACACCTCCAGATATACAATGAGGTGGAATACTTGTAGGCTTTTTCCTGTTATTTGCAAGTGCAGATAATTCTGACACTGTATCACTTATTTGGCTGTACTTCTCCTCTTCTTTATTTGAAAAAATAACAGCAATCATTCCACCGCTCTTTTGTGAAATACCAGATTCACATGCAAAATAAAGAGCCATCAAAGGACTCGCGACAATATCAAATAACCGTGAAGGCTGATTATAATGTTTAAGCTTAACAAGTTTCTGAATTGTAGAAACACAATCGACAAACTCATTTACATGTTTATTTTCTACAACCATATTCAGTAGAGCTTCATTATCAACCCACTTCTTCTCGCGAAATAAAGAAGGAATCCAACGATGATAGATAGCTTGCCCTCTAAAATAGCAATTATTCTTTTTATTTGACAAAAAAGGCTCAATTCTCAATAGAAAACTATTAACATCTTCACAATCAAGTATTTTACACTTTTCACGATTATAGATTATTACAGAATCAAATATACCTTTTTTCTTTTCTTTTATTACCTCATATTGGTCCAACTCTTCTACTTCATTTGATTTCGAATAATTACAAACAAGACTTCTTAGGTATTCGAAATCTGGACTTTTTTTGTTGATTCTACTATTTGGTTTTCTTCCAGGTTCTGAATACATACGATAAAACCCATTTTCCAACTCAATACAGTCTTCTGCTTTGCTCTCAGACTTTTTCAAATACACATAAATGTACTTATCTCTATTCAATGCTGAAATAAAATGATCCATCAAAACTTACTAAAACCTTGTCGTAGATTTTAGCCTCCTCCAATGTTAGAGTCAGAAGATAATTTACCACCCAGTCAAACGATTTTTTGCCAGTTTAGTCAACTAAAATATAGTCACCCTCAACAGGGGGCGCTTCAATTGAATTGACGAAACCAATTGGAGGCACCCCACATGAAGAGGAGTGACATGTTTAATGCTTTAATCAAAGCACAGGATGAGCTCAAAAAGCAAGGCGAAGACGAATGGAACATCTCGGCCTTGAGTGAGCTGACAGGAACCACACGTCCGACTATCCGGAAAGTCCAGGATAATGGCCGCGAAGTACAGATACACATCCTCAGATCACTCTACAAACAACCAGGAGCAGAAACCCATCACATCGCCAACAACCGGCACCAGACAATAATCCGACAGACACAACGCATCATTGAAAACCGATGCCCTTGACCACACCAAACAAAGAACGATGCCGCTGAGCGCAATCAATCCAAACAAAGAAGAATTGTAATTGAAAAAGACCTATGTTAGATTATTGTTGTCAAACATAGAACTCCCCGACAAATTGCCGTTGGCAAACAGTTGGGGAGTTCGTTTTTACAGCCTCCAGTAACTGCAGCCGACTTCTTCGAATTCCTTTCTGTTGCGGATGCCCTTCACGTCTACTACTACACCCTTGGAATCTTTCAGCATCTGAGCCAAACAATCTCTTGTCAGATTCTTGAACTCCTTGTGTGCAACAGCAATAATCAAGCAGTCCAAATCCTTCAGTTCAGACATTTCTACCAAATCAACGTCATAGAACCTCTTAACGTCCTCTTTGTCTGCAACTGGATCACATACGATTGGAGAAATCCCATATTCTCTTAGTTCAACAAGAATATCATTGACCTTAGAGTTTCTTGCATCAGGGCAGTCTTCCTTGAAAGTCATGCCAAGAACACCAATACGTGCTGATTTAATTGGTTTATCGGCTGCAATCAATTGCTTTACTGTCTGCTCTGCAATGTACTTGCCCATATCATCATTTATTCTTCTTCCAGCCAGAATAATCTGTGAATGGTATCCGAACTGCTCTGCCCTATATGTCAGATAATAAGGATCAACTCCAATGCAGTGACCACCGACAAGGCCTGGTCTGAACGGCAGGAAGTTCCACTTGGTTCCAGCAGCTTCAAGTACTTCCAATGTGTCAATGCCCATCTTATTGAAGATAATCGACAGCTCATTCATGAAAGCAATATTGATATCTCTCTGACTATTCTCGATTACCTTTGCTGCTTCAGCAACCTTGATACAAGAAGCTTTGTGGACTCCTGCCTCAACAACAATCTGATAAACACCTGCTATTTCTTCAAGCGATTCAGTATCCATTCCAGAAACAATTTTCTTGATATTTGTAAGCCTATGCTGTTTATCTCCAGGATTAATTCTCTCCGGAGAATAACCTACCTTAAAGTCAACACCACACTTAAGACCTGATTCTTTCTCAAGAATTGGAACACATACATCCTCTGTGACCCCTGGATAAACCGTGGACTCATAAACAACAATTGAACCTCTTGACAGATTTCTTCCGACTATGGTGCTTGAACCAATTACTGGAGACAAATCCGGAGTGGTATCATCATTGATCGGTGTTGGAACTGCAACTATGATAAACTTGGCCTCGTGGAGTTTCCTTTCATCAGAAGTCCATTCAACAGAGCAAGCTCTTATCACCTCCCCACCAACTTCTTGGGTGGGATCCTCTCCTCTTTTATAAGCTTCTACTTTAGCCGTATTGATATCGAAACCGATCACATCAACATGTTTGGAAAACTCAACTGCAATTGGCATACCGACATAGCCAAGGCCAACAAGAGCTATTCTCTCGCTCTTGTTCTTGATACTTTCACAAAGCGACATATTCTCTCCTAATCTGTTAATTGAGCATTACTTGATTACAGATGACCCTCTTGAAGGATTAAATACTTGGGCACCGCATTCAAATCCATGAGGTATATAATAATCTCTGTCAAGTCTATCAACTAATTCTTCAGCTTTATCTTTCTTCACCAATATGACTACACAACCACCTAGTCCGGCTCCAGAAATCTCAGATCCTAATACCCCGGGACCTGCATTTGCAGTATCAACAATGAAGTCTATTTCCGGAGTTGAGCAAGCATAACAACCAGATTGGTTCTCAAGCCTGGATGACTCAACATTTGTTTCTTTTTCGAGATTACAAATAAGGTTTCTTATATAAGAATCAGAGATATCAGCAACAAAGGGCTTTCCATCTTTTACAACGCGGTCACCGTCGTGGCTGATGCTCATCATTTTACCTAGAAGTTCATAATTTCCATTTTCTATTGCATTGAATGCTTTTTCAGCTCTAAGGCATTCTGACAGACCATACATCACTACTCCCCGGATCTCATAATAATCAGGAATAATGTGATGTTTCTGGATCTCATCAATCCTTGAAGAATACTGCGGCAAGATAACATGTAACGCCTCAGAAGTAATTCTCTCAGGTAGGACCAATAACATCTTATACAATTCAACATCTGAAAGACCAAGATTCAACAAGTCACGCAAATACAGTAGCTTATCAGAATATTGAGGATAAAAAGCCTTCAGCATCATAAAGCCGAAATGATAGCAGGCAACTTTCTGATTAAACTTATCTTTAGCGCCTTCAGATTTCTTTGCGGAAACAAAACTGTTGGCAACAACGATGCAATAATCTGAAGAGAACCTTGCACTTTCACCAATCCGCATCGGCTTAAAAAGCATATGCGTGATCTTTCCTTCCTCACAGCACTTCATGGCGCCATGATCTGCAGCACCACCTCTTGAACCGACAAACCACTCACCCTCTCCACATAATTCGACAAACCTGGAAGGGTCAATCTCAAGGTGATTCAGAGATACTATCGATTCTGCAGTAGCCACAACCAGACTTGATGAAGAAGACAAACCTGCAGCTTGTGGTATATTACCGCTTACCAAGATATCCATTCCTAGGAGTGTATCCTTATTCTCGAACTGAAATCTCAATACAGCAGCCTTAATGTAGTTAACCCACTTTCCTTTGTTTGCATTCACAGATTCAAGGACTCCAGAACTTTCAATAAACTCTATCCATGAACTACGAACGTCAGATAAACTCATGCATGATTCAATACTGAATGAGAAGTCATCGAATTGATTATCCAAATTAGTTATTCTCACAAGATCATCTGTTCTGGGCGCAACTATCATAACGGTCTCTCGGTCGATGCACATCACATTTGTTGAGCCGCCCTGATGATCAATATGACGTCCCATCAGGTTCACCCTTCCTGGAGCACGTGAAACTATAATCTTCTGATTTCCAAATCTATCTATGAAAGTAGCTATAAGATCTTTGTAATTCGAAAACTCAGGTTTCTCAAGGCAGCCACTTGCGTAATTCAGATCTCTGAACATAAAGAACCTGTTCAATTCTCGAAGATCTTCCTGAGTACTATAAGTGACCATCTGATCTCTGGAATCTATTATCAGAAGATCAACTGAGTTTTTCTTAACAAAATATTCAAGTGTATCAGTAAGATAAATCTCACCTTGTGCATTCGGCCTGTTAATCTGAGCAATAGCCTTTATGACTTCATCAATATCGAAGCAGTACAAAGACGCGTTAGTGTAGATACTCTTTTCAATCTCAGCGGAATCAAACAGAGTACCACACAAATCTATGGTACTTGGAATACCATCCATGGAGATAGCCTTCTGAAGAACCTTATAAGCCTTCTTTTCAGAAAGACCGAAATCCTTGAGAGTTTTCAAATAAAGACCATTGTCCCTTTTGGGAATACTTCCAAGAGCAAGCAACGCGCTGTCAGGTTGCTCAACTACTCCATATATTTTTCCATTTCTAATGACAATTCTTCCACCACTCTCATTCAAATTGCGTGTCTGAGCACCCCAGACAGCAAGGACACCATCTTTATTCTTTTTTGCAACGATTTCAGATATCTTGTCAGAAGTAATAATCTTGTCACCGACAGAAATGACGGCATTCCCGTAGAAGCCCAAAGCTTTAGCAGCTTTAAGCCCACAAAGGGCTGCACCACCTGTTCCGTTTTGTGTTTTTTGGAATGCATATACTATGTTTTCTTCATCTGACAGGCATTCCATAACCTTCTCTGCATGGAAACCAACAACGACTACAAACCTGTCCACACCAGCTTTCCTGAAATTTGAAACGATTCGTTTAATTACAGGAACTCCTGCGACCTCAAAACAGACCTTATTGGTGCTATCATCATTCATCCTGGTGCCTTTGCCGGCGGCAAGAATGATTGCAATACTATCCATAATTCTTAGAGATTCTCCTTGTACCACTCAATTGCTGCTTCAATTCCTCTCTTGAAGCTCCAATCAGGATCATAACCCAACAATCGTCTGGCTTTGCTTATGTCAGCGTTGCTGTGCTTGATGTCACCTTTCCGATCAGGACCGAACTTGGGTTCAATATCTACTCCCAGAGCTTTCGTTAACTGATAGTAGATATCTATTAGGTATTCTCTTCCACCGTATGCGACATTGAATGCCTGGCCGAAAGCTTCTTTTGGAGCCAAACATGCTTTAAGATTAGCCTCAATCACATTTTCAACATATGTGAAATCTCTGCTCTGTCTCCCATCGCCGTTGATTGTAGGTTGCTCTCCTTTCATCAATTGCATAATGAACTTGGGAATAACCGCAGCATATGCTCCATTCGGATCTTGTCTTCTTCCAAAGACATTGAAATATCTAAGACCAACAGTCGGCAGACCATAATGCATGTAATACTGCTTAGCCCATTCCTCATCTGCACGTTTTGTTAATGCGTAAGGTGAAAGAAGATTGCCTTCTCTGCCCTCTGTCTTGGGCAGATTGGGCTCATCTCCATATACAGAAGAACTGGAAGCATAAACGAATGTTTTGACCCCATTAACTTTGGAAGCTTCCATCATGTTCACGGTTCCAAGAATATTGTTCGCACAATAGAAGACAGGTTTATCAATGCTTCTAGGAACACTTCCCCATGCTGCCTCATTGAGAACATAGTCCACACCTTCGGTTGCCTTCAGGCATGTATCCATGTCCTTGATGTCACCCTTGATGAACTCATAGTTCGGATTATCAATGAACAGATCAACATTCGCCTGCTTGCCTGTAGACAAATCATCCAAACACCTGACCTTATAACCAAGTTTCAGAATAGTTTCACAAAGATTGGAACCGATAAAGCCTGCACCGCCCGTTACCAAGAACAGTGACTTATCTTTAAACTGTATCCTATCATATGACATATTTCAGTTTCCTTTCTCCCTTATTTCCAGATAAAAAATAATGAGTTACAAAGAACTCAAATAACTCATAAAGGCTTCTTTGTTTTCCCTTGCTGTAGTAGTTGGTCGCCCAAGATTATCCCTAGAACCAATTGCACTTTTCGCCTCAATCAGACAAAGCTTATTAGCTTCTTTTGCTTTCTCTAGAGCTTTTTCAAGTTCCGTGAAAGAAGAAACACAAGATACCATTGGATACCCACATCCTTTAGCTATTTGGCAAATATCTATACTCGACATAACAGTAGGCTGTCCGCCAACTGTCTCGTGAGCACCATTGTTTATTACAATATGTACGACGTTCTTCGGTGAGTTTGCTCCAAGAAGAGCCATTGCACCCATGTGCATCAAGGCAGCACCATCCCCATCAATTATCCATACTTTGCTATTGGGTTTCTGAATAGCTATTTCCAATGCAATACTTGAAGAATGGCCCATGGAACCAACTGTCAGAAAATCATGATCATGGCCTTGTCCATTTGCTTCTCGTATCTCAAATAACTCTCTGGAGGCTTTTCCTGTTGTAGATACAATTGGATCATCTCCTGAAATACTAACAATATGCTTGATTATATCTTCCCTTAGCATGGTATTTTCATTTGAATAATCAACTGTATTATCAAATTCCAATGCGTCTTTACGAACAACAAATCCTACCTGTTTTCCAGCTTTGAGATAATTATTGAACTCATTGATCTTCAATTTGAGTTCTTCTTCCGTGGTTTCCCTGCTAATAATCATATAAGGGATATCCATGTCTTCAAGAAGTATACATGTTACTTCTCCTTGATAGATATGTTGTGGTTCATCATGAACCCCAGGCTCGCCTCTCCACCCAACAACAAAAATGCATGGAATGCCATACACTTTTTCATTCATCAGTGAAGCGATTGGATTAATGATGTTTCCTTCTCCACTATTCTGCAAATACACAACAGGTATTCTTCCTGTAGCAAGATGGTAACCTGCTGCAATTCCAACCGCATTCCCTTCATTTGCGGCAATGATGTGGTGCAAGGGATCAATGCCATATTTGAAAATTAGATAATTACATAAAGCCTTCAGTTGTGAATCCGGAACTCCGGAGTAAAAATCCGCTCCAATGCAATTAATGAACTGTTCAACTTTCATGGTTTTACTCGCTATTATATTTCATCAATTAGAGTGATTATTTGTTTAATTGGCATAAGTCTTTCATCAACTTCTTTTGCTCTGTGGTACTTAAGGATATCTATGGCAGTCTGTTGCATTGCAGGGAAAGCTGCTCGTGTCAGCTGATTTGCATAGATAATGATATTTACACCATGTTTAGCCAATTCCTCTTCTGTAATGGTATTGAAACTGGACGGAACAACTACAATGGGTGTTAATCTATCTTCTTCTCTGAACTTATCACAGAACTCAACTATTTCAGCAGGGTCTTTCTTTCTGCTGTGAATCATAATTCCGTCTGCACCTGCCTTGACAAAAGCCTTTGCTCTTTCCAATGCATCTTTCATGCCTTTTTCCAGGATTAAACTCTCAATACGTGCAATAATCATAAAATCATCTGTAAGTTGCGCTTTCTTCCCTGCTCCGATTTTGGCACTGAATTCTTCAATTGTCGCTTGAGTCTGCTCAACTTCAGTTCCGAACAAACTGTTTTTTTTCAACCCTTTCTTGTCTTCGATGATTACCGCACTTACGCCCATTCGTTCCAAAGACCTCACTGTATAGACAAAGTGTTCAGTCAGTCCTCCGGTATCCCCATCAAAGATAATAGGCTTAGTTGTGACTTCCATAATGTCATCGATTGTTCTGAATCTGCTGGTCATGTCCACAAGTTCGATGTCAGGCTTTCCTTTAGCTGTACTATCGCAGAGGGAACTGACCCACATCGCATCGTACTGATCCAGTTTACCGTCATGTTCCACGACGGTCTTTTCCACAATCAACCCGGTCAATCCGCTGTGAGCTTCCATGACCTTCACAATCGGTGTCATTGAAATCAGCTGACGAAGACGTTTTCTCCTGTATTCAGGCATGGCGAGTTTTTCACGAAGCTGGAGATCTATCTTCTTGACTTTCTCATTATACGTGTAAGGAATATCTATTAGTTTCCCGCCATACTCCTTTAATAGTCTATCCACATGATCTCGAATGGCTTTTTCTGGACCTTCCTTCCAGTTGTCTCCATGAAGCACAAAGTCAGGACGGATTTGTGGAATCACATCGTCATAGAGCATGTCATTCTGAATTACAACCTTTTCTACACCTTCTATAGATTCATACAGTTTGACTCTGTCACTTTGGCTGATTGTTGGGAATTTGTTATAACGGATCAAAACTTCATCGGAAAGACATCCGATTATTACCTTTCCACGCATTCTTGCTTCTTTGACAATATTGAGATGCCCGTCATGAATAATATCAGTGCAGAAACATGTATATACTGTTTTCATCTGTATCCTCTTCAATCTTTGTAAATCATCGGCACATGAACTCCGGTACAAGCAAGAGCTTCCTTGAACACTACAAAGAAGTCCTTGATATCATCCTCATCAATAGCACCCAAGGCGCAGAGACGGAATGTATTGGTAGTAGAAATCTTTCCAGGATAGATGGTAAAACCTCGCTCATAGCAATAGTCATGCACCTTCTCGAAACTCCAGTTTGGATCATCTGGATAAATAGCAGAAGATACAAGACCTGTACGCCATTCCGGTTTTATTACCTGACGGAACCCCAGTTCGTCGAGACCAGCATTGATTGCATTGAACACACGGGTATGGCGTGCCCATTTTGCGTCTTCCCCTTCTGCCCAATACTCTTTCAGGGCCTGAATAGTAGCGTAAATTGTCTGAACCGGTGGGGTAAAATGCATTTCCCCTGTTTTCTCAAAATACTCATACTGGAGAAAAAGATTGCAGTAGTATGAACGTTTTGGATATGCTGCTGACTTTTCAATGATTGCCCTGTTTCCGACAACAAAGCTCAACCCAGTGAAGGCCATCAATCCTTTTTGGGCAGATGCCATGCAGAAATCAATGTTGTCCTGTTCAATATTAATAGGTCGCATGGCATATGTCGAGGTAGTATCAACGGTAAAAACCGCCCCATATTTGTGAGCAAGAGCACCTATCTCCCGAATCGGATTCAGAATACCGGTTCCTGTCTCGTTGTGAGTGGTATGGACAAGAGCTATGTCAGAATTAGCTTTAAGGACTTCTTCCACCTTCACTAAATCCGGTCTCTGATCAACCGGAAATTGAAGATCAATGTGTGGAAGACCATAATGCTGACAGATTTCAACAGCCCTGGTACTATATGCTCCATTGTTGATTACCAATACTTTTTTCCCTTCCGGGAGCAAACTGTTGATGCAGACATCAATATTGAGCGTACCTGAACCGCAGAACAGGACACTCGTGTATTTTTCCAAATCACCGTGGACTATTCTTACAAGACCTTCCCTCAATCCCTTCATCAGACCTGCGAACTCTTTTTCACGGGGGCAGATATCCGGGACAACCTGAGCGTATTTTACCGTATCAGTTGTGGTAGACGGGCCAGGATTCAGCAGTATGTTTCTTTTGATTGTATCCATATCTTTGGATTTTCTCCTAAAACGTCAGTCTTTATCTGTGAAGAACTTTCTCTGCATGGCATAGAAGACTGCTCCTATGGCAATCCAGATTATCAGCATGATATAGCTTTCCTTGCAGAAATGCACTCCGTTAAGCCCTGGAATCGGGATAAGCTGGAGAATCATGAAGACAACTGAGAATACCACCCCGGTGATTCCCATTGCTTTCAGGAAGCCTGAACCGTCCTTATCTCTCCTGACTGTTATCAATGTGGCAGCAGAAGTGAAGAAATAACCGATACTTGCACCTATGGCACTCATATCCACAAACCAACCGAGTGCTTCACGTCCAAGAATAGGACCGGAAAGGCTGACTATTACACAGAAAATCATTGCGTTTTTCGGAGTACCATACTTTTCATCTACCCTTCCGAACCACTCTGGAAGATACCCGTCACGGCTCATTGAATACATCAGCCGGCTCGAAGCAAGATAGAAACCCATTATTCCGGAAAGAACCGCACAAGATACGCCCAATCCGACCAGCACTTTGCCGAATCCTCCAAGCAGCTCGGTTGCGGCAACCAGAACAACCCATTCACCTGCCATCACACGTTCAGGCCAGTTTTCAAGGGCTGCAGCTGCAACAGTGTTGTTGCTGACATAAACGAAACAACCGAACACGATAGCAATGATCATAATGAAAGAGACTTTCTTGAAACTGAAATTGAACTCTTCTGCAGCCTGAGGAATAGCATCGAAACCGACATATGCCCAAGGCGCAATTGCAAATGTCGCAAGAATAGCACTTAATACACCAGCAGTACCTTTGTGGGCAAATTGTCCGATACTAGAAGTTGTCGCCCCGGCAGCTATAGCACTACTCTTATCGAACCCCCAAACAGGAGCCATATTGACACCTTTTGCCTTAGAACTGATTAGTGCCGAGACAAACAGTGTGAATACACAGGTTATAAGAAGAGAAGACAATATGGTTTGGACAAAGGCAGCTTTCTGAACACCGATAATGTTCAGGTATCCGAAAAGAATAAGAATGAAAGCAGCCAGCATCATCTCACCCATGTAGATATTGAATCCCGCAATTGAATAATGGAACCCGAATTTCAGAATATCCGCTGAACCATCTAGTCCATCAACTATTAACCCGATAGCCGTACTGTTCATTGGAACATTTGTAAGATACGCAACAACAAGAAACCAACCGCAGATGAATGCCATGTTCTTGCCGAAACAATTCTTTGTAAAGGTAAATTCCCCACCTGCCTTAGGATATTTAGGTACCATGTAGGTATAGCTGAATGCAATGATTATCATGACCAATGCACCAAGAGTCATGGCAATCGCTGTGCCCGCTACACCCGAATTGCTGAGGAATTTCTTTCCCGGATTGATGAAACTGCCCCAACCGATTACACATCCGAATGCAATCGCCCAGACATTCATAGGATTGAGTTGCCTCTTAAGGCTTCCATCACCTCGGATTGTACTACCCATCTATACTCTCCCCTTTGATTCAAACATCATATGTTTTATCAATAGCTTTTAATTCGTTGAAAGTATCTATTTCAACTATATCCTCATCGAAGCATTCTTTTATCTCAACTTGATAATGATCCTTTTTGTATACCAAAGGAACCTGTTCCCAGTAACGTTCTTTTCCACCTGGAGAAGTAAACACAGCGGGAATATCCTGACTTAGTTTTTTCCCATCTTCTTTATTCCAATAACTAATGCCAACCATCTGCCATATATTATCCCCTTCTCCGCCGACCTTTTCTTCTTGAATAATCCCATCTTTTACCTGGAAGCACCAATCATCGCTTCTCTCTTTCTTGATGGCAAGGAAATCGGAACTGTAATGATACTTCTTAATGATTTTTGGATTAGAAATCAGTAGATCTGCTTCAAACACATAAGCATTTGACAATAGGTCTTTAGCAATATAGGCAGAACCAATATTGTTAGCCTCATTATAAGTAGGATTCTCAAGAAACTTGATCATTGGATATTTGTAAAGAAGCTGGTCAAATAATTCTCCTAAGTAGCCTCTAACAATATAGATTTCGTTAATTCCGACTTCGAGGCAAGCATCAATGAGTCGATCTATTATTCTTACACCATGAACACGAACAAGAGGCTTCGGTGTATTAAATGTAATTGGAACCAATCTAGAGCCAAATCCGGCTGCTAGAATGATAGCTCTTTTCGCTTTATTCTCCTCAAGTATAGCTCTTCCTTTGTCTGTAATTAAATACCCATCATAATACCCTAGACCAATAAGACCTTTAATTTCATCACTTTTGAAACCATCTCTCAAGTTTGGGCTTTCATGATTGGTTTTTTCCCTCTCTATTGCTGAAATCAAGAAATCAAATTGTTCTTTACTTAATAACATATTAATCTCGTATCCCACTACTGGGATACTACTCCCCTAAAAAGTAATTATATAGATTTAAGCCTTATTCTGGCTCTTAGTTGGTAACAATACCTTAATTTTCGCTTTTACTAAACAGAACTCTCTTTTTCGATAGTTTAAAATAATAAAGAAAAGATTAGGAACAATAATGCAAACAAAAAGCTTTATGAGGATATTTAAAACAAAGTCCCCCGTGTTAATGAAACAACAAATCAAATATGTAGGAATTGCAATTGCTATATTCTCAAGAGTTCCTGTCAGTAATTGAATTAAATAAAACCTGTTATTTGTATGAAAATACTCCTTGAATAAAACTTTTGAAGCCCAAGGAAGATCAATAAAAACAAGGACAATAACCGTTGAAAGCACAACCCCATATAATCCTATAATTTTCACTGTTAATAGATTAAGGGTGAGATTAATCACTGAACCCAAAAGAGGTCGATACTTATCCTTGTCCCATAACCCACATGCATCCTTATAGACCGAAACGATATCCTGTATTTTCCAAGAATAATAGTAAAAACACAAACACAACACAACACCAAATTCTAACGTATTAGATGACCCAGCATAAACATTTATGAAATCTTGGAAAAGACATAACAAGCATATTGTACTCCATCCTACAAGCCAATTCTGTATGAATTGAAGTAACTTAAGATCATCTAAGTTTTTGCTTTTTGACTCAACGGCCAAACTGTTTCCAAGACCAGCTTTTATTGAGGAATAGTATATTGAGAAAAAAGAAAACAAGGTCGTAATAACATAGTAGTAGTTTGCATATATTCCCCCTATTGCTAATCCCAAAATAGAAGAAATAACAAGACTATCAGCAGCTGAAAGAACAACTCCTCCAATTTTGTAATAAAAAAGACCTCTAACTTTTTTCTTTATATCAGCTAAGCTAGCATCCGAAAGATTTCCTTTTGCCCTAATACCTGGAAATAAACGATCTGCAAAATAAGAAATAGCAATGTTGTTTATTATATTTGAAATTATTGTACAAAAAAGAAATAAATAATAGTTTTTCAATAATAGAATACAAAGTAATTGGATTATCCTTTCTGCCAACAAAATAACAGTACTTACTTTTGAGGACACATCATTTCTATGAAAGGCAATAATCAAACTACCCTTATAGGCATAGAAAAAGTACGTAGAAACAGTCCCCGCTAAAGAGATGAGATAGAGCAAGAAAACATTCACCTCATCGGGCAAATCCTTTGTTATAATCCTCCCTAAAAAAGGAGTGATGGACAGTCCGACTACTAGAATAATACTACCAATGATTCTATATGTTTTTTTATAAAAGTTGAGAAGAGCACATAATTGATTTTGATTATCATCAGCAATTGCTTGATACATAAAGAAAACAACTGAACTGGAGAAACCAAGCTCAACGAAGTTTAGCATGTATAGAAGAGATGAGAATAACGAGTTTAGTCCAAGATAGTTTATCCCGAAAATCCGGATAATCGCTCCTCGACTTATGAAAGGTATCAGTAAACAGATTACTTTATTGAGAATACCCCAAACCATATTCCTAGAGGCATTCTTTGTCCTATTAATCTTCATTTTTCGAAACCTTCAATAACTCAATTAACTCTCTTGTTTGTATTGCTATTCTTCACCATTTACTATGATAGTAGATAGCAAACAGTTTTCAATTCCCTAAATAGACTAAACAAAATGCATCATGCCTTACGATCTGGAATCATATAATCACCATAAAGCTGTCTTAAATACTTGTCATAAAACTTAGTCACAAGAAATTGATGACCCTCAAAATGCATCCTCTGGACAGACAATATCTCGTCTTTTTTCACGATGCTTTTTTCAAGACAGTCATCCCCAAGAATACAGCAGTACTCAGATTGCTCTAGAGGATACTTTGCAGACATGTTGTCATATCTTCTTTTTATTTTTGAGTCCGGAACAAAACAACAAACTAGTTTGCATAAAAGAATGGGGAAAATGTTTTTCTTTGCAGAATAACGTAAATTCTTATACTTAGATGAAAAGAAAGCATATGTATAGTAGCATTTCCTAACAAATTTAAACCGTTGCGGTTCATCATCCGGACAACCAATAAGGGGAAAGATATCCAAATGAACACTTTGTTGCGGCAAGTCTAAATAACAGACTCGATCGTGGCAGGAATAATAGTGATATTCTACTCCAGTTATTAATAGTTTCATTCCTTGAGGAAGTTCGTTTTTCAGAACAGTTCGTATCTTTTCTATTTCAGTACTCTTCACATAGATATCAAAATCTGCATCCCAAGGGATAAAGCCTTGATGTCGTACAGCTCCAAGAGCACTTCCATGAGATAATGAATACCAAAGCTTATGCTTTGATAGTATTGCATCAACACAAACAACTATCTGCAATACTTTTTCTTGTGTTTCTCTTATATCTAGCATTACGCTCTCCCTCTGTTAATCATGAACAGACGAAAAAAGAAAATATTATAAATCATGGCCTTCATATATTCGGTGTAATCTCTCAGCAACTTTTTCCCAAGAATACTGTTTTGAATATTCTTCCGCTAGAGCACTAAACTTGGTGAATAATCTTTGCGAGAAAAAAGAATACATAGCATTATATAGGTCCATAGAATCTTTTGAGTTTACGATAAGTCCACTATCTGAAATGATTGCTCTTGCATTTCCTACATCTGTAGAGATAACAGGAGTACCACAGGCCATTGATTCAATAATTACTTTAGGGAAACCTTCCAATACAGATGACAAAACAAAGAGTTCAGATCGATTTAGCTCTTCTGCAATTTCCTCTTGTTTCATGTAGCCTAAAAAAACAACGCTTTCGCCGATGCCATTTTCTTTACAGTATTCTTCTAATGTAGTTCTTTGATCACCATCACCAATTAGTTTTAGTTTATACTCGGGGAAATCAACATGTAATCTCTTGAAGGCCTCTAATAAATAAACCTGCCCTTTCTGCCATCTTAGGCTTGCTACTTGTATTATAGTTTTGTCTCGAACGGTTTTTTTGTTGAAGAAAACATTTTCATCAACCCCGTTTCCTATATATGCTATAGGCTTCTTTGTCTTGATTCCTTTTAGTTTTTCAATCATTGCTTCACTCACTACTGCTACAGTATCCGGTAGGGAAAGAAGCTTTGAATATAGCTTACTTGAAATAATGCGTTCTACATCTGTTCCGAGCGCACTCATAATAAACCTGGCATGGTATTTTTTTCTTGCATATAGGCCATTTATTATGGGAATAGAAGAATAAATATGTATAACATCAGGCTTTATTTCATCAATATACTTTTTACTCCGAAAGAAAAAAACAACCTCAATAAACACCTTTCTAATCAGTTTCAAGGCTTTTACAATTTTATTACCATCGATTCTCCCCAAGTTTTTCATGGAATACGGGACTTCATAAATTATCAAGTTTTGTGGGCAAAGAATTCCTGGCCGTTTCTGAGTTATTAGATAGTTTTCATCTTTTGAGAACAAAGTATGACAATACGCAGGCAACCCAGAACCTGGTTTCTCTTCTGTTGGCCAAGATGGTTCAATCCTCAATACTTTCATTTTTTATTCTCCAATAACACACATAATTACCGCAAGTAGTTCGGAATCTACAAAATAGTGGATAGTAGTTCTACATACTTTTTCTTCTCTTCTATCACATCTTTTACATTGTAAGAAAAACGATTTCCTGTTTCAAAAATAGAAACCTCGAGACTATCATCATCAATATGATAGTAACGTGAATCAAAGAACCCATTCGGGTCACAAAAATCTAAAAACGCCTTAATTTTACCTTTCTTCTTATCGGTGTAATCAATGATATAATTATTGCCATTGAGATAGCTTTGAAAAACAACTGAATGATATCTCATTCCGATGCATCCCTTTGCTAGTATGCACAAATCATACATTTCAGAAAGCGAAAGAGGCTTCTGAATTGCATTAAGCTTTTCATTGTTAATCTCATAAGCAATCTGACTTTGAATGCTTCTGTCATCTCCGCCGGCAAAAAAAGTATGCATTGGAACAAGTAATAGACTATCAACTTGATTGAGAACGTTTTCAACCAACCTCAATTCCTTTTCAAAATAGTAATTGTTTTTTCTATATACATAATCCAAATCTCTAATATTCATCAAGAAATAACCACTACTCCCAATACGGAGATTGTCTTTTGCTGTTCGATACTCAACAGCAGAAATAACCGCTGGATCAATTGAAAAAGAAGCAATTGGTTTTCTATTTGTTGGAAGGATGCGAGAAATCTCCAAATAACACTGCTCACTACGCATTATTATTAAATCCGAGTTCTTTAATATTGATTTAATAACAGGCATGAACTCTTGCCTGCGAACTGGTCCATATCCACATCCAACTATTGCTGTTTTTATTCCTTTTTTTTTGGCATATCTAAAAGCAAAACTAATAATATACAGTCCCATAAGATCCATTATTGGACCACCACCAAAAATCACCAAATTTGCTTTTCTTATTTCGGATTTAAGCTTTTCTTTTTCTCTAGCATCAAAGCAGGAAACATTTAGTGAATTGCAGTGAGAAAAAAACAAATCACAGTCTTCACTTATTGTTCGATTTGTAAGAATTGGATATAAAGAAGAAATTGAGATCTCCAGATTACCACTAATTTCACTAAAGATACTAATAATACCATCAAGAATTGCACGGTCACCTAGTGTCTCTGTTCCATACCATCCCAAAATGCAAACCCTCATCCCAATTACCCCACTATCGATAAATCACAGTATCTTTAATCAAATCTTTTGCAAAAATAGATAGATAAGAATCTGCCCGTAGATTTCCGGAATACTGTGAGCAATGATGACAGTATTCTTCACATAGTTTCTTTCTATAATCCACATTCTCTTTCGAAAAAAAGATCTCATTTGCAGAGCACTTAGAGGTGTCACCTATCTCGTCAGAATAGGTAGCACAGTATGCCAAACAACCATCAGGCGTAAGGGTAACAACGCTGCTTCTGTGACTGCACATTGCTATTCTGTCCCCTGTTAGGGCATAATAGTACAGGCCATAGTATTTTTCATTTCTGGTTTCTTTAAACTTATAATACAGAAACTCAGTTGCCATCATTCTTGCTTGTTTGTCAGTTAATATAGAAAAGGATTCATACTTTTCATTGTTACAGATTCGCTTGTGAAGAGTAGCTATGTTATATCTTATTGGTATTTCATTCCTTTTTGCCCAGGAATCCAATTCACAGAGATTATAAACATTTATCTTTGTTATAGTGCATAATGTTTTAAAGCTATCACAATACTCATCTTTGTTTGTTTTTATTCTCTCAATTGTATCTCTACATCTTTTGAAAGCTCCAACCTTTCCCCTCATTCTATCTTGCATTTCATTGATGCCATCTAAGGAAATCGACAATGAAAGCTTCACATTACGCTTGGTGCAAATATTCTTTATTGTTTTTGCATCGCTTAGTATTTTTTCCGTTAGATAACCATTTGAAATTATGTCTATCCTTTTTAGCTTTGGCAAAGACTCAATAATGCATGAAACATACTGAATCAAATCTGGCAATAGGAATGGCTCACCACCATTTATCCCTACTGATTCAATCTCAGTGAACAAATCATCGTGCAGTATACCTTGCAATTCTTCTGCAGAAAACCCTTGTTTATGAATTAAATTATGCATTCCACACATCACACAATCAAAATTACACTTATATGTAATTGGTAATTGAATTGTTGTTGGCTTTTGAGGTTTATTCCTCTGTTTGTATCGACCGTTAATGAAGCGGTACAGAAATATACCATATGTTTTGATGAAACACATTTCACGAGTGTATATTTGTTTAAAGATTCTAGGGGTTTTCTTTTTTATTACGTATAAGAAACTCATTAGTCATCTTCCCTTAGTTGATTATTGATTCATACTCATTTCTAAACAACTTAATATAATCGATGAAACGCTCTTCCTTACTGAATAGCTTCGCCCTTCGGATACAATTTATAGGAGAATACCTTTTGTTTGCACAAATATCAATTGTCTCTGACAATAAGGAGTCAAAATCGTCACAGTCTACAACTGCCCCACATGTTTCATCAATTATCTCTGGGCTTCCCCCTGTCCTAAATGTTAAAACAGGTGTTCCACATGCCAATGCTTCAATATTAACAGTAGGAAAAGTGTCCTCCCTAGTCGGATTGACAAACAAATCTGCAGCACTATAGTATTCTGCTAACTCGTTCTGATCTGCAGTTCTTTCAACACAATCTATGACTTCAGGCAAGCATTTTCTTTCTTCACGAGTAATTCCAACCAACACTATTTTGTATTCACCAGGTAGCTTTTTCGATAGTTCTATAAATACATCTAGACCTTTCCGCTTTCCCCAACTAGAAGCTACCCCCATTATAATATATTGAGGAAAACCTAGGCGTTCACGAATTATACGGCTTTCCTTTGGTGAAAAAACAGAAAAATCGATCCCATTGTGAATGACTGCACCAGGATAATCTTTCAGATACGACTGCTTTACTTGCTTCATTAACCAATTTGAAGGAGTAACTAAAGTCAGATTACTCACGCCGGAGAAACTTTTTCTCTTTTGTCTCCAGTTTTTTTCACTTCTATCAAATCTAGTAGCAGGATATCTATCTTTAGGATACGTACACTCATGACAACCATGCTTCCATTTTTCACAATGCTCCATAATAAAATGAGGGCATCTTCCTGTGAAAGCCCAACAATCATGAAGCGTCCATATAGTCTTTATATTGTTTTTTTTAATATATTTAAACAGTTGCGTATTGCTTATAAACCCTCCATGGATGTTGTGTAGATGTATTATATCTGGCTTTATTCGTTTTAATCTATGAATAAAAATAAAGGTTGAGAAAAAGGGAACGCTGATATTGTTTCCTAATAAGTAATAAAGCACACTTTTAAAAAGAAATCCGAACCGAGAGTTGAGCTGAGAATGGTGGAATGGAGTGGTAGTACTTTTTCTTTTGCATCCGGAGAAGGTATACACGTTGAAGCCCTCTTTTCGTGCTACTTCTGCTATACTGAACATTATTCTTCCAGTACTTCCGGTATCCCATTCATTTATTTCTACAATGGTCATTCAATCTCCTTTGAGAGAAATTCTTCTGATCAATCAATATTGCATGCTTACCATAAAAAATAAGAATAAAAAGTAAGATCGAAGATGTTAAGTTTTCATTGGAAGTCGTGAGAAAAATAGCAAGAAAAAACATAACTGATGAGAATGCATTCCCAGCTAGTCTACGACATAACAAAAACAACTCATAAGAAAAATAAACACCTACAGGGAATCCAAAAAAAGCCATAAAGCATAACAGGGTATTGGTATTCCCTCCTTCATAAGAAAAACCGATGTAAGACCCTACAGTCCTTGATAATTCAGCCTCTATTTTCTCTAGCGACCCCCCAAATAGTGGGTTGTGTAAAGCAACCTTAAGACTCGATAGAGCAGATCCCAATCTTATCCAAAGCGATTGGCTTTGAACCCTACTTCCAGATAGTTTCCCAAGAATCTCATCTACATATCCGTTCATCATGAAGTATAGCAAAAGCACACAGGCAAGAACGACAACAAGCACTGAAATTATCGATTTTTTCCCATCTCGTGAAAAAAACAAACCAAGTATCAAAAAAGGAAGTGGCAATAACGCTGCTCCCGAAAAAGTTGTTATTGCTGTTACAATAAACAATATGAGATCCAGATACCAGTACTTGTACTTTTTGTAAATAGTCAGAAGCATTGCTACGTTCAAATAATACTGATAACAACCAGGTTCCCAAAACGGTCCCCAATTCCTATGCCAGTCTGCAATAGGAACATTGGTCAAGAATAAAAACTTAAACGAATTTCCCGATGTGTTTTGTATTGTAGGAATAAAAGAAAACGAAACAATCCTGCTAGAGAAAAACCAACAGACTATTGAGACTATTGCCATAATCCGGACTATAATAATATACACATCAGAAAATAAATCAAAATCAACTTTTTTTGTATAAATAGAGCCAATTACAACTAACGTAATTGTTGTAAAATAGTAAAAACCATCGATAACATGCGTTGAGAAAACCATTGAAAACACTATAGATATCACTACTAAAACAACATCATACTCGATGGAAAAATGATTCTTGTACAATAGATATAATGCGACGATAATTGGCAGTACTCTCTTGGCAATTCGAAATGCAGAGATACTACTCGTACCTAGGAGCATAGAATCTGTAATATAAATAATAAATAAGACCGAAAGGTATAATGTTGTTTTGTTATACTCGCGAACATCATTACCTTTCCCATATGAACGCATAGTCAAATATACTCCTATTTTCAATTAAAAAACGTCTCTAAACTGTGTGAGTACATTTTATAATCGAAATATAATTCAGCAGTTTTTCTTGCATTTTGGCATAAACGGGAATAAGCTTCATCATCAACTAGCAAAAGTTTATCCATCACTTCTTCAATATCTTTAGCTGAGGTTCCGTTAAGCAAAAACCCATTAAAACCATTTGAGAGGTATTCACAAATATCTCCGGTATCATTTGTGATGACAGGAGTACCTACTGCAAAACTCTCTCCAAGTTTTGTGGGGAAACCAGCATTAGATGATTTTCGATCTGGTCTTACAAAAATCTGATAATCGCTGTTCGAAACAATAGAGCTAATCTCTTCCTGTGACACTCTCCCGTGAATAGACAAAAAAAACGTGGACCTACGAAGCAGATTTCCATCCCATCCGATATTTTCTAATACCTGTTCTAAGGAAGGGCCGTAAACATCAAAAGAAATCCGCTTTTGGTACTTTTCATTATTGAGAATTGCAGAAATAATAGGTAAAAGTAGTTCCTTACTCTTTCCTGGGGAACCTGTGTATACCAATCTGATTCTATCATCTTCTCTTGGTTTTTTTCCAAATAGATTGTTCGACAAGTCTAAAATAGTTGGTATTCGAATCGTCTTACATCCTTTTCTTGAATAATACTCTTCTAGCAACTTACTAATTACAATAACTCCAGTAGCCTTTGGGTAAACCCTTGAAATCGCTGTTTCCATCCTTATAAACCGTGGATCAAGAAAACCAAAAGTAAAATTAGTTTTGTCGTACCACTCGCAGTGTTCAATATAAACTGGAATACCTGTCTTTCTTCCATATTTAATCATCACTTCTGCTACTACGGGTTCAGCAGATAGCAAGATAGCATCAAATTTATTATTACTTAATATCTTTAGAGCCAACCGGCTAATTCCAGTATCTCCAGTTATAACACTTCGCTTCGTTGGAACACCTTCATTTGTTATATAGCAATCAAATTCAGTTGTTTTGAAATACTTGTTAGGATAATTAGTTTTAGAATAAGGCGTAATTACTGTTGTTGCAAAGCCTATCTGATGTAATAGCTTACAGAATGAAATAGCCCTAGATGCACCAGCAGAACCGTAAGGAAAGAAACCAGAAACTAAATACAATACTCTTTTATGATTAATCACTAAAAACCCCTTAACATCAAGCAAGAAGTATTCAAATTTGCATCAAACAAATGTCTTAAGTCCTTAGACTCTCTAATGAAGATAATCTTTTCATAAAAACAGAAGTAACCCGAATACCAATAATGCAAAAACGTTACACAGCATTAATACATGTTTGAATCTCCTCATTATATGCGGAGATAACAAGATCTCGATTAAATTCTTTTTCCATTTTTAAACGGGCGTTTAATCCCATTTTTTCCCGCCTCTCATTCGAAAGAGAGACAAACCTTTTCATAGCTAGTAATAACGATTCAATACTACCAGATTCGCAACCAAATCCAGAAATACCTTCTTCAAATGTTTCTTTACAACCCGCTACAAAAGTGGATATTACTGGTCTTCCCATCGCAGAAGCTTCGAGTAATACATTTGCCATACCCTCATGATAAGACGGAAGAACTACACAATGACACATAGAATAGAAAGGTTGCATAACAGCTTGCGTACCATGATATACAATCAATCCTTTGCTTTCATAATTCTGCAATACTGTAGAGTAATTCTCATCACAATGACCAACAATATCAAGTGAACAATTCTTGTATAGCTTTTGTAAGGAACAAAAAGCGGCCAACAATTCTTCAATCCCTTTATCCTTCATTATCCTTCCAACAAATAGAAACTTTACTCCATCTTTGTCATCTGGATACGGTTCCAGTTTAAAGTCATTCAAATTAACACCAGAACCAGGAATCAATCGGTAGTTCTCCTTAACTATCTTTTTATTTAAAAACAAATCTAAATTCGCTCTGTTTTGAAAGAAAACACAATTAGCCCTTTTTAATCCAATTCTATATAGGTTCAAACAAATTGAACTAATTATCCCACCATTCTCGATTGAAGTCCCTAATCCTGTGATGTTTGTAATGTATGGGATTTTTGCAAAACGACAGCATATCCCTCCAAACAAATTAGGTTTGATTGTATATGTAAGAACCAAATCAGGTTTTATTCGTTTAATTAGATTATTGTATCGGAAGAAAAGCCGAATCTCTTTAATTGGGTTTTTCCCTCTACGATTAAAATCAAAGGGAACAATCTTGGATCCTAATGAAACAATTTTATCGGAGTATTCACCTACGGGAATAGCAACAATTAGTTCTCCCATCTTACAGAGTTTCTCAATTAACTCTTTACGAAATTTATATAAACCGTAATCCGAATTAGAAAGAATAAGAATGCGCACAAACACCCCCAACAAGAACTGTCAGCAAGAAAAAACCTCCTTATTCTTTTCCAACAATGAAAACATAATTGGTAGTTGCAGTACCACCAATGTTCAACATTAATGCGTTTTTTGCATCATGAATCTGATACTCACCCGCAGTATTAGTTAATTGCTTATACAAATCCAAGAGCATTCTTGCTCCTGTTGCTCCTACCGGATGTCCGCACCCTATTAATCCACCTGAAGGGTTGATTGGTCTCTTCCCATTGAAATCAATTAGTCCAGATTCCACCGCTTCATATTCTTTGCCTGGTTCCGTCAATCCAAACGCTGAAACTGCAGCATATTCAGAACTAGTAAAACAATCATGGGTTTCAAAGACATCGATATCATCTACAGTTAAGCCCGCTCGCTTATATGCATCTTGAACGGCTTGCCTAGTCCAAGGAAGAAGATATGGGCTTCCTGCATTATCATCCATCTTTTTATCAAAGAGCATTGGGGCTGTTCTATGACCATAACCGAGAATAACAGGTTTACCTTTGTATCCTCTCTCTTTGATAAACCTTTCAGAACAGAGAACTACAACTGCAGCACCATCAGTAATTTGAGAACAATCAGAAACTGCTAATTTGCCACCTACCAAAGGATTTGTTTCCGTTCCTCTAGTACTTGCTTGAGAATAACTCATAAACCATTTCCGTGTTTGTGCAAGTGGATTACGTTTTGCATTATTGTAATTGATAATGCTTATCTTTGCCAAAGCATCCATGTAACGTTTTTCATTGAGGGCTGGATATTTCTTCAGTGTTTCATCAGCAAGCCTCCCAAATAGTTTGGGAAATGGAAGTTCAATACCTTTACCTTCTATTTCGTAATATGCAGCACGACCTAGGTAATCTCCTCCAATCATAGAGTCAACAGTTTTCATCAATTCCCATCCGACTACAATTGCGACATCATATTCATCTGCTCTTATTTTTGTAGCTGCAGCATCGATTGCGACAGAACTTGATGCACAAGCAGCTTCATACCTAGCACTAGGAACGCCATAGAAAGCAGAATTCACCTCTGTGAGAAGTGCACCCAAATGACCTTGGTCAATATATTTTTCTGCGATGAAGTTTCCAACAAAACAGGCAACACGGTTATTAGTATTCAGAGTTTTAATATCATCAAAGGATAATTCTGCGTTTGAAAGACCATCAGCAATTACTTCTTTGAGAAGGGCTAATACTCCCTTTCCCTCTTTTTTCCAATTGCGCTCGAAATCAGTCTGAGCGCCACCAATAATATACACTTTGCTCATATGGTTCACCTTCCTGATTTAAAGTACAATCTGTAATCGTAATTTGATGGTTTCACATAAGAAAGAAGTCCATCGATGTCAACTTTTGAGCATATGTCTGTGAGTCGGCATTTTATTAGTTGAGAGACGTCAGTTATTGTTGACAAGGCCTGATACATAGCCAATGGAGGACACCAGTTAAAACCTGTAGCCATTACATCATCGGCAGATGGAATATCATACCCAACTTCTTTAGCGGCATAAAGACTATAAACAATGTATTTGAGAAGAAAAGACAAGCAAATCTCTGCTTCCTGAGAATGATTATTCACGAGGCGATCAAATGCCTTATAATAATCTCCCTCTGCAATTCGTCGTTTCATTTTATCAGCAAAAGGAAATACATAAGGGATAACATCACGATATAATCCAGTGTTAATGTCATATACTGTTTGCCTTCTTAGTCCGTTCTCATACTTTACAAGCTGATAAAGACCTCCTCCCGTTTTTCTTCCAAGCTTGCCCTCATTTATCAGTTTTTGAGCAAAAGAAGGTAACATGAAAGACTCATGAGCATAGTCGTGAGTATTTGTGTAAATATTCTCTACAATTGCTTTGTGAACATCTAATCCAACAAAATCAGAGGTAACCAAGGGTGGCATTGTGCGTCCAGTGAAAGGTCCAAGTAAAGCATCAATATAGTCGATACCCCCATTGTCCTTATATTTCTCTGCAAATTGTAAAGCTTCGTTGATGAACTGAAAGCCAATACGATTGCCTAGAAAAGCCGGAGAATCTTTTACTTCAACAACAGTACGAAGCAGTTTCTTTTTCAGATACTCCTTTAGATCTTCCAGCATTTCTTTCTCACTGTACTTTGTTGGTGTTAGTTCACATAATTGAAGAGTATATGGCGGATTGAACATATGGATGCCGAAAAAATGCCCTCGAACTTCTTTGGGATAACAAGAAGCAATCTCGGTAATTGAAAGGCCTGATGAACCTGTTCCGGAAACGGCATTAGGCTGAAGTGATGAGGCAACTCGAAGCGCAATTTCCTTTTTGATTACAATATCTTCTTTGCTACTTTCAAATACTAAATCTGATTGACTTACGCAGTCTTCAAGCATTGAGAAATCAGCAGGAATGAGATTTTTGCTAATTGCATCTGCTCTAACAGACTTGACTATGCGTGGAATTGTTTTTTTCACTTTCTCGATATCACGTCCTACGCAGAAAACCTTTGCATCACCAAAAGATGCAAAAATACCTGCGATATTAGCACCCATTGTTCCGGTTACACCAATAACTGTAACAGTTTCAATCTTCAACATTTACTCCTCGAATTCATACTCTGTTATTGCTCATCAAAGAACTTGATCGGTTTTGCTGGACTACCAACTGCAGTGCATTTTGAAGGAATGTCTTTAACAACGACGGCACCAGCACCAACTATGCTGTATTCCCCAATTGATTTCCCTTGAATAATCTGCATTCCCGTACCCAACTCAGCTGCATGCCCAATATTAGTTATTCCAGAAACATTAACAGATGGATACATAGTGACATAATCCGAAATAACTGCATCGTGTCCTATAGTACAATCCAGGTTAATAATAACATGATCTCCAATGGAAATATTCACAGTAATTATAGTGTGAGCGCAGATAATACAGCCTTCTCCAATTTTGACTAAATCTGACATTTCTACGCTAGGATCTATGACAGTTCCAAATTTAATATCAGGGTTATTATTCTTTAATCTCTGAATAATAGCTTCTCGGATTCTCGAAGCTCCAACTGCACAAACAAAGAAAGCATCTGAGTATTTAATGACATCATTAGTTTTTCCTAGAACAGGATATCCGTTAATACTTCTTCCTTGGATTGAGTCATCATCATCGATAAATCCAAGGATTTTCCAGGTTGCCTCATTTTTGTTTATCCTCTCTACCAACCAAGCAACTTCACGGCCAAATCCACTGGCTCCAACAATAACAAGACTTTTCATTTTTTTCCCATCTCCGTATTTACCATGAACTCTTCCATTGTTGCCGATGTCTGCGAGCTTATTCCTTCACGCTTCAACACAGAAAGAACCGTAGCCCAAAAGACATAATAATCGACCTTAAAGCATAGATTATCCACATACCAAACATCCAATTTAAACTTTTCATCCCAACTGACAGTATTCCTGCCATGGACTTGAGCATAACCAGTAAGACCAGGACGAACCGAATGACGTCTGTGTTGCTCCTGGTTGTATCTAGGAAGATATCTTACTAACAGAGGTCTTGGTCCAATAATAGACATATCTCCCTTGAAAATATTGAACAGTTCGGGTAGTTCATCCAATGATGTTGATCGTAGAATCTTCCCGTACTTTGTTAGTCGCTTTTCATCTGGAAGCAATTCTCCGTTTTCATCCTTTTCACATGTCATGCTGCGGAACTTGATGAGTTTGAATATCTTCTCGTTCTTACCTGGTCTTTCCTGGGTGAAGAACGGATTTCCCTTCATCTTGATTGCTCCGAGGATTGTCAGGATTAACAGTCCCGGAGAGAGAACAATTATAGCCAGTCCACTTAGAACTATGTCATAGAATCTCTTGAAGAACTGTTTATAGAGTATATCACTCCACAACAGTATATTCACGAGAGCCAGGGCAATCACCACAGCTATTATCACGCAAAGCACCTCTTGATTACTTCAATCACCCAATCCTGCTGTTCTTTGGTCATTTTGTTGTCACTAGGCAGGCATAGGCCTCTGGTAAAGATATCCATCCCGACATCCGTTGCTTTACCAGCAATGTAGGCGTTGGTCTTGGCTCTGCCGTTGCCGTCTCTGGTGATGAACGGGTTCATTCTGTAGATTGGCTGGGCATGCATGGGTTTCCAAATTGGTCTTCCCTCTGCGTTGATACTTGAAATTGCTTCAAGAATCTCTGTCGGGCAACTCTTGCCATGTTCGGGGGTGTATATGGCATTTGTATCATCTCTTACCTGATTGCACATTGCATCTTTATCAACAATAAGACATGAGAGCCAGAAGTTGGGAACAGCTTTATCTTCCTCGTAGGGGTTCAACTTTACAGGCAAGTCTTTGAGCCCTTCTTTATATCTTTCATAGATTGCCTTCTTCTGGGTAATGTGTTCATCAAGATACTCATACTGGCCACGTATTACTCCGGCAATTACGTTGGACATCCTGTAGTTGAACCCAAGTTCCTCATGCTGGTACCACGGGGCATTTTCCCTTGCTTGCGTAGACCACTTTCTTACTTTATTGGCATCTTCAATACTATCAGTTAAAAAACAGCCACCAGTGGAACCCGTGATTATTTTATTACCATTGAAACTTATACACGAATAATCACCGAACATCCCAGTCTGAATGCCTTTGTAGGTTGCCCCAAGTGATTCCGCTGCATCTTCGATAATCAAAGCGTTATGTTTCTTTGCAATTCTTTGGATTTCTTCTACTCTTGCAGGTGTACCGTAGAGATGGGCTGTGACAATGAGTTTTACTTCGGGATAGATTTCAAAGGCTTTCTCAAGTGCAACGGGATCCATGTTCCAAGTAATACGCTCGGTATCGATGAAAACCGGGATGCCACCTTCGTATACAACAGGATTGACTGTTGCATCAAATGTCATATCCGAGCAGAAAACCCTGTGTCCTTCTAAAGCACCATGGCCTACCTGCGGTTGCCCGTAAAGCCTCTCCCCTGCAAGCTTCATTGCCAAATGAAGAGCAGCTGTCCCACAGGAAAGACCTACCGCATGCTTTCTTCCTATGTATGAAGCGGCAAGATACTCGACTTCGTCTATGTTTTTGCCTACAGTACTCATCCAGTTGGTTTCGTATGCTTCCTTGACATATTCGATTTCCGGTCCGTGCATTGTTGGACTGGAGAGCCAAAGCTTTTTCTCGAATGGTTTAAAATCATTGTTGAACAAAAACATTATTCAATCCTCAAACATCTTGGTATAATACTCAACAACATCTTTGTGTTCATTAACACTAAACTTTCTAGCAAAAAAAACACCTGATTCTTCGATTTCTTTAATGTCTTCGATATCAATAATAGGAGGATGGTTATTTCTAAATGGTTTTACAAAAGTTAAACTTGTAGTTTTTTCATCAATAATCTCAACTCTATTCGAGTATTGGGAGTTCATTAATACTGTCAGCAAAAAACCTTCCTCTGCCGTTAATCCACCTTCATAGATAGACATAAAGTTTCTATCTTTTGCTTTCTCATGAATGAATTCAGCAACATCTCTTGGCAGTGCACACCAAAAATAGCTTTGGAAGAATGTCATGTTAGATACATCAAAAATGGTTTTCTTTTTCCCAAATGGCCATCCATGCATAAACAAGAATAGTCTTAATCGTCGTAGTATACGAGTAAAATTGTAATGATTAATTAATTGCCTATATTTACTAGGCCATTTATACAACAAAAAGGCCCTTCTTCTCCTATCATCCTCTTTTCCATCAATATAGACTCTTCCATTGTTTGTTTCCAAAAAAGCATCTAAGCCTTTACGCACAAGCAAATCTTGACCAGAGCAGATGAGTATATACTCATATTTCACAGGCGCAGTTAATACTTCATCAATCATGATAAGAATTGCCTTCAACAATTCATCTGATCCCCAGGTCGTAGTGATATTGCGATCAGTTATGAAAACATGCTCATTAGTGATAACGCTTTTTTTTATCTCTTCATTTTTTTTTGATATATGGATAAATACATCTGTGGCTCCATCACTAATCAACTGCCTAGTGAAAAGATTTAGTTGCTCAGGAAGATTATGAGCAAAGATTACTACCGCTTTTTTCATCCTTAATTCCCCTTAAACGCCTCGTTTGCTGCATCCAAGTCCTTTGCATAATTAACATTCATATATCCATCCGCAATATCAAAAACTTCTGCAACATATCCTTTATTGATAACCAACTGTATGAAATCACCCATTTCATATTCGCCACGTTTAGGGTTTGGTTGCAACTCGTCAAGGAATATTAATGTATCCTTTTTGAAGATACACTCTCCTATTCCACGATAAGCATTACCATAGTTATCAGGTTTTTCTCTAACAATCTGAATGATCTTTCCAGTATCGTCCATATCATACGCAATTGGTTTCATGGAGAAATCCTCCTCATCAATCACGACTCCACACAATACACTCGAATTACCATCTTTGAACTGCTCTATCATTTGAGGCAGTCTTGAATTAAATAGGATTTCATCGGCTAGACACAATATGAAATCATCATTAATCACATCTTTTGCAGTTAGAATTGCATGCCCAATTCCCTTTCTTTCGTTTTGAAATACATATTCGATAGGAACCCCATTATAATTGCTACCAATATACTCCATAACTGCTTCAGCATTATGACCAACAACAACAATAATAGAATCAACGAATTGATGTCCTTTATATGTTTCTGTCAATAAGTCAAGGCTGAAATCAATAACATGCTTCTTATTCACGACGGCGAGACTTTTGTGCTTAAGCCTCAATTCTGCCATTCGAGACCCTTGGCCAGCTGCTAAAATCAATCCTTTCATCCTAATCACTCCTTTACAGCATATTGTTATTTTTCAACTATCCTTTTCTTTTCCATGCTCTCAGCGACATCGAGCTACTTTCCTACCTGATCGTTCACCTCTTCAGGCTTGTGGTAGGTGGATACGACACTGCGGAGAGCTTCGCTGGCCTGATCATCGTCTTCGGTTTCACAGGCTGTCTTGAGGGTGGCGAGTTTCTCTTCGATTTCTTCTTCTGCGAGCGGGCTGTCGTGCTCGATGAAGATGAGGCTGTTGTCGGTCTTATCCAAGTTCTCGGTCTTGATAAGGAGTTCCTCGTAGAGCTTCTCGCCCGGTCTGAGGCCGATTTCCTGTATTTCTATGTTCTGCGCTTCCATGAGGCGGATCATGCTTTCGGCAAGATCCAGGATTCTCACGGGCTCGCCCATGTAAAGCACGAAGAGCTCGCCGTTGTGGGCCATGGCTCCAGAGGCAAGAACCAGCTGGCTGGCCTCCGGTATGGTCATGAAGTATCTTATGATTCTCTTGTCCGTGATGGTAATGGGGCCACCCTAGGAGATCTGCTTCCTGAACAGGGGGATTACGGAGCCCGCACTTCCCAGTACGTTGCCGAACCTAGTGGCGCTGTATTTCACCTTGTTGTCCGGGTCTGCGCTTGCACTTTGGACCAGCATCTCGCATATTCTCTTGGTTGCACCCATGAAAGTTGGCAGGATTCACGGCCTTGTCGGTACAGACCATCATAAGGCACTAGAATCCGAACTACTCGTAACACTCAATGACATTGCGTCAACCGCGACTTCATTTATTTCCACATCGGTTATATCCGACGGTGAAAAAGGTGTTATTCTTCTTTCCATACATACCTCTACACAAATCATTGTGTACTGTTTTATATAACATACAATACCGTTTTATATAATATTTGCTCTTATCCCAACAAATTTAATCACAGTATAACGGGTGATGCTATTAAGCTTTTCACTACCATTAACATAAAAATATCATGGGAAAACATGTGTAATTGGTCAAAAAGTAGTCGTTTCCCTAAAACTTCGCAAATCATGCAACTTTTATCTCTTTTTCAGTAAAAGGTTTGCAACCGGTAATATTCTTATGCTCCTTGAAACTGAATGATATGAAATCAGCTAATGCTCCACAATACTTGCGCTCACCATGGAAATCTCGGCTCGCTCCTAGAGAATGGGCACAATCTGCAACAACTGCTACCCTACCGATTGCACTCTGGATCCTGGCTGAGAGATCCCCAAGCGGTGTTC
>JAEEGL010701990.1_pt1 | contig 40488 bp, 39 predicted proteins | sample 9134231 | NCBI WGS metagenome assembly JAEEGL01 (sample SAMN16246548, study PRJNA631951) | gut metagenome | biome: gut microbiome; feature: rumen; material: fiber-attached | host: Bos | place: Iran: Karaj | collected 2018-10
GTAAACTCACGAGCCATCCATTCAATGCGTTCGTTTTGCTTCAAGGCAATCTCGATTTTTCCAGGGATATAATCCAGTTCTTGAATCATTTCGGTATAATCTTGAATGTCAAGTGAACCAATTTCAATACCCAATGCCAAGCCAAGCATGTATAAACACGTTAATTGTCCCGTAAATGCCTTGGTGGAAGCAACTCCGATTTCTGGACCAACGTGGATGTAAATACCCGTATCTGTTTGTCTTGCGATACTCGAACCAACGGCATTCACGATGCCAAAAATCATTGCACCGCGTTCTTTTGCCAATTCGATGGCTGCAAGGGTGTCTGCTGTTTCGCCACTTTGTGAAATGGCAATGACAACATCATCGGGATAGATAACAGGATTTCTGTAACGGAACTCGCTGGCATAGTCAACTTCCACGGGAATCCTACAGAATTGCTCTATCATCTGCTTGCCAATCAATCCAGCATGCCATGATGTTCCACAAGCGACGATAATAAAACGACGAGCACGAATCAATCGTTCTTTATGTGCTCGAATGGCACTCAGAACTAAGTTGTTGTTGTGTGCGAGAATGCGTCCACGCATACAATCGCGCAAACATTGTGGTTGGTCGAAAATCTCTTTCAACATGAAATGAGGAAATCCGCCTTTGTCCAACATGTTGATGTCAACGTCGATTTCCTTCAACTGCACATCTACATGAGTGGCATCTAAATCGAGAATCTCTAACTCCTTACCACGTTCGATGGCTACCACTTGTTCGTCATCTACATATAATACCTTTTTGGTATATTCTGCAATAGGCGTAGCATCACTGGCAATATAGAATTCCTCATTGTCTTGTCCCACTCCAATCACCATTGGCGATGCTTTGCGTGCAGCAACAATTTGATTGGGATTGCGTTGGTCAATAATGACAATGGCGTATGCACCATAACATTTCTTAAGAGCAAGACGTACTGCATCTATCAGATTGCAATTGTGCTTTTGTTGCATGTATTCAATCAGTTGCACCAATACTTCCGTATCAGTTTCGCTCTTGAAAGAAAAACCTTTCTCTTTCAATTGGTCGCGCAAAACGGCATAATTCTCAATGATTCCGTTATGAACCAATGCTAAATTGCCAGATTGAGAGAGATGGGGATGTGCATTGGTAACAGAAGGTTCTCCGTGGGTGGCCCATCTGGTGTGAGCAATTCCCATAGTACCAGAAATGTCCTTGTCCTTTGCAGCATACTCCAAGTCAGACACCTTACCTTTAGCTTTGTACACATGAAGTTGTTTTGCGTCTTGAGTGGTTGGCGTATCAGAAATGAGAGCCACTCCCGAACTGTCATAACCACGATATTCAAGACGATGCAAGCCTTTGATAAGAATCTCAAAGGCTTGTTTGTTTCCTATATAACCTACAATTCCGCACATAATAAATGTTGTGTTTGTGTTATTTTTTTTAATCTAATCTCTTATATATAGAATTATTGCTCTTATATTCAGGAACGATTTGTTTCATCTTCTTCACCGTTTCCATGTCGTTGTATTTCAAACTGATATTAATGAGTTCCTCAATATCTTTCTTGACTTCTTGGTAATCATATTCTCTTACGTTGGCAATACGAATCTTCTCATGGAAACTGGGCTTTGTGTTTTCCTCAGTAGAGAGCACTTCCTCGTATAGTTTTTCTCCAGGTCGCAAACCTGTGTATCTAATTTCGATGTTTTTAGCACCGCTTAATTGAATCATTCTGTTAGCCAATTCGGCAATCTTAACGGGCTTGCCCATATCAAATACGAAAATCTCTCCACCTTTACCCATGGTTCCTGCTTCGAGTACCAATTTACAAGCCTCAGGAATAAGCATAAAGAAACGGATGATGTTTGGATCGGTCACGGTAACAGGTCCACCTTCCTGAATTTGTTTCTTAAACAAAGGAATGACAGAACCATTGGAACCCAAAACATTACCAAAGCGAGTGGTGACGAATTGAGTCGGTTTCTTTTCCTTTTTGTTAATCAATTCTTGATTTAATGATTGTACATAAATCTCGCAAATACGTTTTGAACATCCCATGACATTTGTTGGATTAACGGCTTTGTCTGTAGAAATCATCACGAATTTCTTGACTTTATATTTGACGGATAAGTCAGCCAGAATTTTCGTTCCCTTGATGTTGTTGATAACACTTTCACTGGGATTGTCTTCCATCATAGGAACATGCTTGTAAGCAGCAGCATGGAAAACGTATTCAGGACGGAATTTGTTGAAAATGTCATCCATACGCTTTTCATTCGTGATACTCGTAACGACCGTTTCCGCTTTTACGTATGGGAAAACTTTACTCATCATGAGACGAATATCATGTTGTGGTGTCTCAGCTTGGTCGATAAGCATCATTTCTGCGGGATGGAACGTGGCGATTTGTCTAACCATCTCACTACCAATGGAACCAGCTGAACCCGTTACGAGAATTCTTCTGTCTGTCAACATCTCACCAACCTTTTTCAAATCCACCTTTATTTCATCGCGTGGAAGCAAGTCTTCAATAGATACCTCTTTTAGAAGATTTCCCTTGATGGTAGATACTTGGTTGTCGGCAGAATATTCAGCATCGTGTATGCCTTCTGTGGCGTATATCTTGATGTTCCTTTCAGTAAGAATGCTTTGAAGTTGTTCGTCGTTACGGAATTGCGCCATTCTTTGTTGTGGAACAAGTACTGCTTCAACTCTATCGTCTTCTACGTGTTTAGCAAGTTTGTCATCAACCTTATGCACCCTAACACCCATGAGTATCTTTCCTTGGTAATCTTTCTCATGAGAGATAAATCCTTTTAAAACAAATTGTGTCGGCTTTTGGTTACGGATATATTTGGCAATGCTCATACCACCTTCTTTTATGCCATAAATATAAACCCATGTTCCATTATTTGTACTATATTCAACGTCAAATACATTCTTGACCAAAACACGTACCATCCACATGATTGCAGTGGCAACTATATATGTTCCAATAATCTCAATGGAACGTAAATGGGCAAATCGTGCTTCTGGTAAATTGTTAATGTAATAATGCAATAGCCAAACGATAAAACATGCTGTTCCATTGGCATATGCAACCCTCATTAAATCAACAAATGATGAATAGCGTATTACTCCAGCATAAGTGTGAAATAATCTAAATGTAATGATACTTATAATTATGTATAGAAACATTACATATGTGATGGCATAGAATTGAAGTTGAGTTTGGGAACCTTTGTGAAAGACCCAATAAACAACAAAAGCAGAACCATACACAATGAGGCAATCTAAAATAATAATACACCAATAAGGAAGTGAATTTTTTTTAAAATACCAATTTATGAGTTTAAATATGAATTCCATTATTGTTTTTAGTTAATCATATAAACATTACCATTTTGGAGAAGATGTATCTAAGTATATTATATAGTATAGGCAAATAAAATGACTCTCAAATCAGAAATTAATTTTCTACATTGCATTTTTAATTCGTCCAAATAACCCCCAGATTGTTTCTCCAGGAAAATAGGGCAATAATTGAATTGCCCTAATGGTCTTCAGCCTTTGCCTTTCTCTGACGGTATTATACTTTGATAAATTCATCATATTGTGAGGGTGTTTATAATTGTTATCATCCTCCTCGATTATACTTGACAAAATGACTGCTCCTCCTTTTTTATCTTGACTTGTATACAAATATTCATCTTTTAATCCTAATCCATTATGCATAATATACATCATTATTTTAGAAAAACGTAGCATTCCTGTTCTTTTTAATGTATTTATCATTTCGGATTCTTTAATTGTATGTTGATTATTGTCTTTCCTTTTTTTGTATTCTTTTAGAACATAGTAATAATCAATAATTTGTTTTAATGTGATTCCTCCATAGATAATATGTTGCATGATGTGGGTTAGTTGATAAATAATATTAAATTCTGGAGTGGGTGTTGTAATTTTTGTGTTATTTGGTAAATTAATATAATGACTCATTTGATAATCTCTATTATCCCTAAAAAATGACTGTAAATATTTGTTTGCAAATGGATTGTCAAATATTCTTGGGGTATAATGGACTTCAACTAAAGGATTTTTCAATATGGGGAATTCTATATGAAGTTTGCCAAATTTTTGATCAGGAAAGAATTGGTTGATGTAAGTAGAAATATCTGATGGTGTTCCCTTTAACCAAATGTCAATATCTCCAGAAGTCCTTAAATAAGGGTTTGGATACATCATTGCATTCCCTTGCCCTTTTAATATGCAATTATCAAATCCTTCTTTTCGGAAAGTATCGGAGACAAACGCTGTCTTCTTAAATAAATCTTCATTTCTCTTTTTGATGTCGTTCACTTCTCCCCACCATTCCATCACTTCGTCATCGGTTGGTTTATTTAATGGGGTGGGTGACTTGAATATCAATTCAATTCCTCGCCAATATACTCCAATAATTCCTTGTCTTGCAGCAAAATCTAATAAATCTATCCAATCGATATGTCCATTGGATTGGTTTATCAATTTATCTGTTACCTTAGGTTCGTCTTGGAGACAAATCTTAAGCAATTCTATGTATATTTGCGCCTTGATAGACATTCTTCAAGTGATTATTCTATCAAACTCTTAATACTATTTATGATATAATTTACTTGTTCATCAGTTACGCAAGGTCCACTGGGCAGACATAACCCTTTCTTGAACAAGCTTTCACTTACTCCATTAACGTAAGCAGGAGCGTCTTTATATACAGGTTGCTTGTGCATCGGTTTCCATAAAGGACGACTTTCTATTCCTAATGCATCAAGACCTAAACGCATGGCTTCTATGTTTCTATTGGGTTCGCAATCTGTATGGATTTTATCATTAGCATGAACCACTCCTGCTGCACCTCCAACAGCTCCTTTGATGGATTGAGTATATGCTTTTTCTTCGCCTTTCACATGTAAATCTTCATGAAGAGTGATCGTTGACAACCAGAAGTTTGATTCCATTCCCTCTAATTCATCGTGGAAATCGATGCCCTCTACATTGGCAAATGCTTGTTTGTACATGTTAGCGATATGACGATGGTGAGCGATGTGTTCATGAACAATAGTCATCTGACCGCGACCGATACCGGCACATACATTGGAGAGACGATAATTGTAACCAATTTCCTCATGTTGATAATAAGGGTAAGCCTCACGTGCTTGTGTAGCAAAGAACATCACCTTCCTCCATTTCTCTTCATTTGGACAAATCAATGCACCGCCTCCCGAGGTTGTAATCATCTTGTTTCCATTAAATGAAAGAACACCATATTCGCCAAATGTTCCACAAACTTGACCATTATATGTAGACCCCATTCCTTCTGCGGCATCCTCAACGACAGGAATCTCATACTTTCGAGCAACAGCCATAATCTCATTTATTTTAGCAGGCATTCCATATAAATAAACAGGAACGATGGCCGCAGGCTTCTTTCCTGTTTTTGCAATTCTATCTTTGATAGCCTCTTCCAATAACAATGGATCCATGTTCCATGTCTCTGGTTCAGAATCAATTAATATAGGTTTTGCCCCAATATAAGTAATGGGGTGAGTAGAAGCACAGAACGTAAAACTCTGGACTATCACTTCATCCCCTGCTTTTACACCAGCAGCAATAAGTCCAAGGTGAACGGCGGCTGTTCCAGAAGATAATGCAACAACTCGTTTGTTTTCGCCTACAAATTCTTCAAGGTCTTTTTCAAATCCATTTACATTTGGTCCAAGAGGTACTACCCAATTTGTATCAAAGGCCTCTTGTATATACTTTTGTTCAAGTCCCTTTTCGCTCATGTGAGCAAGACATAGGTAAATTCTATTTGCCATTTATTATATTTCTAAAAAACACTTTTATTTTTTTAATCAATATATGTATAGTCATTAGACTTTTTACATTGAATGTATCTCTTTTGCCTTTAACAAATCATTAATACTGTCAACCTCTGTCCATTCAAAATTTTTGATATCTGTAAAATAGAGCTCAAAGTTCTTATCAAAAATCATTTGGACCAATGCGTCTTCAAAAAACAAGCAATACATACCTTCGTTTACCATCATGTCAACTTGTTCAATGAGGAATCGTGAAGACACTGCATCAAGTTTCGTGACGCTTGCATAGTTTCCGTAGTAGTCTGTTAGACATTTGCTCATAACGCAGACTTTATCGCCCTGTACCTGAACATTATATTTGTCTTCGCTCTTGTGGGTACTGTCTACTAAAATGTACGGAACTTCTGTATGTTTGCACACCACTTTCTCAAAAAGGGCATCACTCATTACAATATCACCATTTATTATTGTAACATTCTCTCTTTGCAGATAGTCCTTAGCAAACCATAGAGACCCCATAGAACTGGTTACGGCAAAGAATGGGTTGAGAACATATATAACATTCTCATCCTCCAGTTCCTTTTGAATATGCTTATAACCAAATCCAATAACGACAATAATTTCTGCTTCTTTGTCATATTTACGAATGGATCGTACTAACCGCTGTAGCACCGTAGTCTTATCATCCAACTTATATAAGGATTTTGGTTGGTTTATTGTGAGTGGATGCAATTTCTTTCCTTGACCAGCTACTAAAATAATATATGTCATGTCTTATTATTTATTCGTTATACAATGGTAATGCCTTTTTGCTATACTCCTTTGCAAAATGATACCAAAGTGGCTTTAGGTAACCAATTGTCTGTCCTTGTGATTCCTTGTACATAGTCCAATGCATATAGAAGAATCCGGATATAGCTATGTAGGCATAGAAATGACGTCTTTCTTTGATAGTTGGTTTTCTTCCAAAATATGTGAAAAGAATTTTGTCAACCTCATCTTCAGAGTGATCACCACCACAAACATACGTTCCTATGTCAAAGCCAGGATCACCAAAACCGGCGTATTCCCAGTCTATCAAGTGAATCTCCCTGTCATTGATAAGAAAATTCTCATCGCGACAATCTCCATGAGTTAGACATTTCTTAACACCATCGTTTTTCGCCAATTCATATAACTGATAAATACGCTCTTTAATGTCTTTAAATTCAGGGAATTGGGTAAAATTCTCTCCGTATTTATCTGCAGGTGTCATGTCGCGAATGGATTCCCATTTTTCTTTAATGTCGAACTCCCATCTGACTTTAGGACGAATAGCATGAAGTTTCCTCAACTGAATGATTCCCCTTACCATGTCATTTACGTCATGATAATTGAAAGGTCTGCTCTTCACAAAATGTGAAATCCGCCAACCATAGCGTACACTCATAGCCACCAGCGAAGTATCAACCCCAGCATCTTCAATCTGCTTCTGGACGATTGATTCTCTGCCTCGGTCAATGAGAATCTCAGAACCAAGACCTGGATAGCGGAATACATATTTCCCACCGTTAAATCTAAAAGACAAGACAGAGTTGGAAAGCCCTTTCTGAAGAGGTTGCAATTCTGTTATCTGAGAAGGTTCACAATTGAACACTTCACAAATACAATTGTATATGAATTTAATATCTTTTGGATGGAGAATTCCTCCTGTTGTTTGTATACTATCCATTAAAGAATCAAATAGTTATTTCTCCAGATTTATACTTTTGAAAAAGAACATAACCAGTAAATAATTCCAAATCCTCCTTCGTTGTTATCTTAATATTTGATTGGCTTCCTTTTGAAAAATAGATGGGGATGCCAAGTGCTGTCATGAAAGCAGTTGTGTGAGCTTCAACACTTTCAAATAAATTCCGCTTTTCCACCTCTTTGTAGATGTTAACAATGTTTTTGTAGAGGAAACTTTGAGGAGCACTCAGTATTTTTATAGTCTCACGGTTGATGTTCTGATTTGATAGTTCACCATCATTGGAACCATAAAGAAGGTATGCTGGACAGGCACTCATGGCGTTCCCTTTTTCTTTGCAAACTTGAATGTTATCAGAAATGATTTCGTTGGTAACAAAGGGGGATGCTGCCCAATGGATGATAACAACATCATCTGGCTTGGCTAGACCTTTCAAACCCTCAACACCATTCATGATGGAGCGTTCATATTCTGAGCCTCCTTTAACAATCTTTATTACTCTTGTAATATGATTATCTTCTGCTATCTTCCTAAGTTCATCCTGATATCCGTCCACACAAACCAACTCAATGCCGTCGATTTCTGGATGCTCTTGATATTTCTGCATAGTATATGCAATCACTGGTTTACCAAGTACATTTACAAACTGTTTGGGAATTCCTGCACCTAAACGATTACCAATGCCACCTGCTAATAATACTACGTAATTCATTTCAATATCTATTTTCTAATTGTCCATATATTCTGTGTAAGGTTTTTCAGGATCTATTAAAACTCCGCTATGCCACATTCCTCTCTGTTCTAATGGGGGGAATTTCATGTATTCACCATAAATCGTAGTTAAGAAACTATCATAATTTGAAGGTATTTGGATCTCTATCTTTTCAAATGCAACTTTTTTTGTAGAGTTAAACCAATCTTTTCGTAAAGGTAAATTATATTTACCACCAACTACCAAAACTTTCATTGCATAAAAATCGGAATGACAATTGCTCCATCTTTTTGCTATATTCTGTAAATGTTCCCATTCTTTTAGTGGTTCATTAGTCATATATTTCTTCCAACTTGCAAAATGTTCAGGAGTCATTATATTTGTATCATTTCGTTTCATATACTGAGAACAGCGTTTTGCTGACAATAATATTTCTTGTATTTCTTGTTCATTAGTATTAGGATTACATTCATCGAGAGGAAATATGTCTAACATCATACCATGTGACATTCCAGAATGTTTATAATAATTGAGCAATCTTGTGGTTTTTATATTTGAAAGTCTTGTGATTGTTCTAAAATATCCTTGTTCCGTAAAAGGTGTTTGTAAAAAATATGGAGACGACAACTCTGATGATGCGAGTTCTAAAAATTTTTCATAATCTTTACGAGGCATACAAACATCCATGTCATCGTCCCAAGGAATAAAGCCATGATGGCGAATTGCTCCGAGCACAGTTCCAGCATAAGCATAGTGTTTTAATTGATACTTCTCACAAATACGAGTAAACTCTAAATACAAGTCTATGTTGACAGCCCAGATTTTTTTCATTTTTTCAGAAACAAGATAATCACATCTTACTTCTTCTTTGAAGAAATCCTCTCCTAATAAGGATATCATATCCCTACTAGTTGGCAGATTGATACTACTCATTTCTATTAGAATTTATTATTTTTTCAATCAATATATTTGCAACAGCTTCAGCGTTATTCAAAGCAACTATTTTAGGTATATCTACCTTGAAACGATTCTTCACTTTGGCTATCAGTTCGTCGGTATATGTCAAACAACCATTCTCGATATTTTCAATACCGTCACAATGTATAGATTTCCTGTTCACCTGCTCCATTTCTTCCATTTTGTAGTCTGGAGAGAAATACCCCTTCACCTCATTCTCTTTAGCATCAATGATATATGGATAACCGCCAATATGACCATCAACACCAGGAGTATGGATCTTTAAAGCCTTTTTCTCACGAATAGCACTTAGAATACTGTAGATAATATCAAAGTTGCTGGAAGCATTCATCATATTCCGCTTCTGGTCAGTAGGCATAGGGATACCGCAGGCCTTATAAACCTCATCATGGTTGATATCCAACTCATTACCTTGATACTTAATACTCAGCAACAGTTTTACTCCTTCAGTATGGCCCTCTTTACTAATTACCACGTCATGGAAGTGGCTAGCCACAAGCGTAATGTCAATGTCATTCAAATTGTCAATACCCAACTTCTCTGCCACGAAGAACTTCATACGAGGAATCAAATGGTTCAAATTACCACTGCCAAAGTCAAAGTAAGGCATACCGGCACTCTTCAACCAAGGAATAACGGCATCTGAATAAGAAGTATTGATGCTGATAGCATTGCAGCCGACCTTGCCATATGCCTCCATGATATTCTTGCCCAGCAAAACGGACATCGGGCTCCAGATACCGTATGCACGGAGATTTGACCAAGAAATGGTACCATACTTCAAACCAGCATACAAGCGACTGCTATTCACAATAAAGTCAGGCTGTATCTTCCTTAAAGCAGCTTCAATGCTATTAACGTCTTTGAAGTCACAACCACCTTCAATCACAATCTCACTACGCATCTGCCTGCGAATTGTAGCAGCGGTCTTGATGATGTTGACGTCCTGCTGCATTTTCTCTGCATTGCGGCCAACTACAGCCAGTCGTATCTGAGAATCTGCCAAGGAAACCAAGTTGTCCAGCAGATAACAACCTACACTACCCAAGCCAAAGATGGCAATGGTTATTTTTTCTCCTCCATCCAACTTCTTCTTTAGGAGGTTTAACTTCTCATTTAATGATTTCATACGTTTAATGCCTTGATAGCCTCACGGTAATCTGCCACAGTATTGCAGTTAAACCAGAGGTTAACTTTGATGATATCTAATTGTGAATTCTTATATGCGCCAAAATACTTCTGGATGATTTCCAGATTTGTTCCCTGCTCTTGTTCGGGCGTAAGGAACTGACATATCTCTCTTGCTCTAGAAGGATTCATAAACTTCCACATTTGGCCAGAGTTGTAGATAGCCGTAAAAGGTTCATGAATCTCTAAGCAAGAGTGACTGGTGTCATAAATGTAATGAGGATAGTTCTCTGCGTCGAAATAGAGGACTACGGCCTTGTTAGAAAGGATGGGTTCATAATTCACAGAAATGACATCCTTCTTAGACTTAATGATTCTTCCAATGCTCTCGGTGTCAAAAAAAAGGTCTCCCTCAATGAACGTAATCTCATCTGCCTTGTCGGAAACGACCTCAATTCCTTTCAGAAGACTATAACCAGAACCATAGTCATGGTAATGGTCATTATAAACCAGTTTCATCTTCTGGTTTACATCCTTCATCTCTTCACGTACAAACTTCTCCATGTCTTCGTACTTATAACCGCCAACGACAACAATTTCATCAACCAAATCAAATGCCTTATGCACTTGAAGGCTTATAAGTGAATTGTCAGGAGTATCCTCGTAATACAGGCATTTCAGTACATCCTCTTTTGTGTCGCGGTTAAAGCGGCTGGACATACCAGCAACTGTTATAATTAGGCTTCTCATATTCCAAGTATCAATCTATCTTTATAAAACTTATCTACGATATCGCTGAAGAACTTTCGTTCTACCTCTATATCATACCAAACACAACGGTGTTCGTAGTTATCCGTCTTCAAATCCAGTATGCCATATTGTGCGAAGGGATTATGATTACGGGGTTGACCTACAGAACCGGGGTTGATAAATAAGGTTCGTTTTTTTTCCCGATACTCTGCATTATCACTTGCAAAGAAGTGCTCCACATAATGCGGAACATGAGAATGACCACTGATGACATAATCATACTTAGCAAAACGTTCATCATTCATCTTATCTATCCCAAATTTGCCCCAATACGGGTCATCAAGGTTGCCATGAACAAAGAGTATCCGTTTACTTTCAATCTCTTTTTCTTCCATGGCCTCATGATTCATACACTTATCAAGATAGTCTCTTGATTCCTCAGTTAAGATAGTATTGGTATATTTCAGTACGGCCCTTCCCCTATCAGTTGCAAATCTATCAAGACTACCTCCGAATATAGAATACTCGTGGTTACCCCAAAGATTAACGAAAAGAGGTTTAGGCAACTGCTTCGCAATCTCAATAGCCTCATTGGGTCTAGGTCCATAATTCACAAAGTCACCAAGCAATGCATAAGCATCAAACTCTCCGATGGTCTCAATATCTTTGAGAACAGCCTGAAGAGCAGTCACATTGGCGTGTATATCAGATAGAAGGACTAAACGCATCCCTTATTTCCTCAAGAAATCCATTAATGCTTCTTTATTCTGAATAGGGGTCGTAGTTGGACGACCAAGGTCTTTGCGATTACCCTTCTTTACCTTCACTTCGAGCAGAACAGGGCCCTCAATTGTGTTTACATGATTGAGGAGTTTCACTAGATACTCTTTGGTTTCAACACTATAGGCAGCTTTGTATCCAACCGCTTTAGCCACAGCAAGCAAATCTATTTTCAAACCAACGGTAGGCTGGCCTCCCACCGAGTCATGCGCACCGTTATTGAACACCACATGAATATAATTTTTTGGGGTTTTGTTAGCCACAATAGCCATGCTACCCATATGCATAATGACAGAACCATCACCATCAAAGCACCATACTTTGCGATCAAACTTAGCCATAGCGATGCCCAGTGCAATCTGAGAGGCATGCCCCATACTTCCAACAGTTAAGAAGTCTCGTTCATGGCTTTGATTCATAGCAGCACGATACTCGAAGAGTTCACGAGATATCATACCCGTAGTGCTAACAATACAATCTTTTTCTCCAAGTATAGCAGCAACTGTCTGTATAGCCTCTTCGCGGCTCATGGTAAGGTTGTTAATCTCTACATTCTGGAGTTTGTAGTCCTCGAAGGTGTCTTTTTCAATGACCAATGCAAAAACTTCCTTATTCTGCAGTGCCTTGACAGCTTTTGCTATTTGCTTCTCTGCCTTGTCCTCTTCCTTAGAAAGAACCTCATAATTTACGCCCATTACATTAAGTAAGCCGGTAGTTACTTTGCCTTGCTTTACATGCTGAGGTTCATCGTGAACACCTGGGCGACCGCGCCAGCCTATCAGAAGGAGTACTGGAATGTTATAAACCTCAGGGTCTGTCAGTGAAGCCAACGGGTTAATGACGTTGCCCTCACCACTGTTCTGCATATATACACAGGCTGGTTGACCTGTTGCCAGGTAATGTCCGGCAGCAAGACCAACTGCTGCACCTTCATTGGCGGCAACAATGTTGTGTTCGGCGTCACAACAATCCGTGATGTAAGCACAAATATTCTTCAGCAGACTATCAGGCACACCAGCAAAGCAGTCAATGCCGTTCTCTCTCAGTTTCTCTATGAAAAAACTAGGTCTTATCATTATTAACTCTTTTTTGTACCTGGTATTAAGTTCAAAATCTGTTTAATAGGCATACAGTACTTTTCAGATGCCTCAAGGCTACGGCTGTTGGTAAGGATGCTTTCTGCACATTTCACCATTGCGGGATAGGCACTGCGCAGCATGTGATTGGCATAGATGATCACATTGATACCCCATTCGCCTAATTCTTCTTCAGTGAATTGGTTATAGGTGGTAGGAACGGCAATAATTGGAGTGTGGTCGTCTTTTTCACGGAAACGCTGACAAAACTCTTTGATATCCATGCCATCCTTATTCTTGCTATGGATCATAACACCATCAGCTCCTGCATCGACATATGCATGGCAACGCTCTAATGCATCATCAACTGATTTGCCTGCAATAAGGCTCTCACATCGAGATATAATCATAAAGTCATTTGTAATTTGAGCATCCTTTCCTGCTTTTATCTTGCTACAGAAACCATCAATGGTATCCTGTGTTTGGATTGCGTCAGTTCCAAATAAAGAGTTTTGCTTCAAGCCAACTTTATCTTCAATGATAACGGCAGAAATACCCAAACGCTCCAAAGTACGAACCGTGAATACAAAGTGCTCCAGCTTTCCGCCTGTATCGCCATCAAAGATCACAGGCTTTGTAGTTACTTCAAGTGTATCATTCAAGTCATGCAAGCGAGTTGTGAGGTCAACTGCTTCGATATCGGGTTTACCCTTTGATGTGGAATCAGTAAGCGAACTTGCCCACATACCATCAAACTCACGATGCTGATGATTTACCTCAACGCTGGTATGTTCAGCAATTAAGCCTGTCAAACCATTGTGTGATTCAAGAATACGAACCACAGGCTTTGCAGAAATCAACCTACGCAGAGATGCTAAGCGGGATTGAGGCGTAACTCCTAATGAATCAATGGTTTGTTTCAAACCAGAAGCAGATATTCCTTTCGTGTAAGGTATTTCTATCACTTCACCGCCAAGTGATTCCATGATCTTATAGACCTCATCACGAAGATACTTGGCAGGTCCTTCTTTCCAATCATCACCATGAATAATATAATCTGGCTTATATTTTTGAAGATTCGGTACGTAGCTCCAGTCATTCTGAGGAACTATTGAACTTACACCCTTGATGTTTTCTAAAACGTTCTTACGCTGCTCATAAGTTAAATAAGGCAGTCGCTTATGGGTTGCAATTGCTTTATCAGTAAACAAACCAATCATTACATCGCCATATTTGGCTCCTTCGTTGATGATGTTTATTAATCCTGGGTGCATAATGTCACCTATCATACCTAAATAAACAATTTTTCTCATTGTTTTTCCTGCTTACATTTTATAATCTAAATATGATTTATCCGCATCAAAAATGGCATTAGAATGTTCTATCCCTCGTTTTTCAATTGGAGGAATGTTCATATAATTGCCATATGTAATAGTCAAAACCCTATCCCATCCATTAGGAACAGGAAAAGAATAATGTTCAAATTTCATATAAATTATACTCATAAAATCTTCAAGATGCCATTTTTTCCTCTGATAAGAATATATTGTAGACACCCAATTTGAAATATAGCCGGTATTTAAATGATTATATTGTGTAGCAACTTGATGGATTCTCTCGTAGACCTCGATTGGGTTTTTGCTCGCAATTTGCTTAATACTTTCTTTTTCCTCATCACTATAAGTGGGGTTTGACAATTTCATAAAAGCAGAATTAAATTTGCACAATTGTCTTATTGAATCATAAATATTTTCTCCCCCATCAGACGGAATAACATCTAAAGGAAACACATCAATACATAAACCATCATTAAAACCTTGATATTGAAAAGCTTTACTTAACCCCGTCGTATTTGTATTACGAATTTTAATAAAAGAGTAGAAATAACCAGGATCAGTATAGGGTGTTTGTAAGAAATATGGGTAATCAAATTCCTTCTGTAATTTTTGAAACTTTTCATAATCCTCTCGTGGCATAGAAACATCAATATCATCATCCCATGGAATAAATCCTTGATGACGAGCCGCTCCTAATAATGTACCATCAGCAAGAAAATATGTCAAACTATACTTTTTGCAAACAAAATCAAACTTTATAAGCAAATCTAATAATACTGCCCATATTTTCTTTCGCTTTTCCGTAACTAGGAAATCACACCGTTCTTCTTGTTCAAAGAAAGATTTAGGTAAAATTCCTTGTTCAATTATTCTTTCACATTCTGTCATAGTTCAATTGCATTATAAAGGATGAAAACTATTTACCTCCGACAATCCATGAAACCTTTTTCCCAATAAATAAATGAAAAAACACACAAATAAAAAGAATTAATATGGTATATGCGAAAGACAAAAGATAATTCTGATTAAACCCGATTGACTTGTACCATATCATGATGGGGATAACTTGTAAGCCTACTATGCTGAGCGCACATCTTGACGGAAATAAGAGCCATTGCAATTTCTTTTTTATCCATTCCACAGCAGTCATCAACATATAGCTTCCGATAATTCCATTTAGATAGAATAAGCCTCCCCGTATAGCAACTATGTCGTATTTTCCGTAACTAACAGCCATCATTGAAACTTTGCCATTCACTTGGCTAATGAGCACCGTCAGGCATAAAAATACTATAGAAAGCAAAAAAGACCATTTGTTATAAACTATTTTGTAGGTAAACTCTTTTGCATAGTACCCATACAGGTAAAATGGCAACGCCATTAAAGTTGTGCCAATGTATAGTATGTTTAGTTGATAATAGTTTAAAGCAATAGACAAAACTCCCCAAAGAAAAAATGACGGGAAAGGTTTTCGGATGAAGATAGTTCCAAATAATCTCACTTGAAACAACACTAAAAGAAACCATAATATGTCGTTTGCAGAAATATCTTTTCCAAGGATGATTCCTTTTATGCTACTAAATGCTATTCCTTTAGCAAAACTATGGGTATACACGATAAAAATACATAGCCAATGAAAAGGAATATACAAAAAGGTATTAGCAACTTTTTTATTAGTTTTTTGACAAGATGTATTATGTTTTCATCTTTATGAAGAATACCACTTGCAATAAAGAAGAAAGGCATATGGAAAGCGTAAATATACAACTTGACATTTGAATCCACCGAATAAAGATGGGCAAATACAACCAAAAACAAGGCTATAGTACGTGCATAATCTAAGAATAATATCCTTTCCTTCATGTGATATGAAATGTCAAGATTGCCTTTACAAAGATTTCTAAAATTATACGATTTACTGCTTGTGCAACATCAGAGAGGAGAAAACCTGTTCTTTCATAGCTCTTCTAAGCGCATTCTTGTTGTCCTTTTGTACTTCTTGTTTCACAACAGAGAAACCTCTTTCCTATGCTATGCACCCTACCTTATGAAGCATCTGCTTAAAGATGCTTTTGCGGTGATGAGCATTTATTATCTGATAGTCTTTTTTCCATATAAAATGAATCCATTTTTGCTTTTTCTCCCATGACAAACCCTTGTTTCATATAAGCATGTTGACCTCGTATGTTAGTGGTATCAACTTGAAGTTTAATGCCAGAAAATCCTCTTAATGCAATTTCTTTTTCTACGACTTGGAACATTTTGGAAAAAACACCTTGACCTCTATATTCTGGAGAAACATATATATGGGGTAAATAAGCGAAATCGACATCTTTTCGATTGGCATAAAATGCAATTACACCTACTAACGTGTTATTGTCTCGACAGAAACAAAATTCTGCGTTGAAATATAATTTGTTGGAAAAAGTCAATCGCCATTTTTCATCCAATAGGGTAGGGAACGTATCGTTTGCTTGCTTGTCCATGAAAGAAATAAAATCTTCATATCCTATTTTCTCGATTTCATATTTCAAAGTCGATTCCATGAACGATTATTCCTTCACTTTTATATGGATATATTTGTCCATGTTTTCAATAATATCATTCATCTGTTCCATAGAATCGTATTTAACGATTAGTTCACCTACGCAATCTTGGGCATCACGATATTTGTGTACGAAATCACCCTTTTTAATATCAGTAACAAAATCTACTAGATGATCATGTTTAAAGCATTCGTCATATTCTATACCGTCATATTCGCCTGATGAATTTGAATGAGCCATGTAGTTTGACCAAAAACCTTTTACGGGAGCCATCTTTAGGTCGGAACAGTCTTCACCTAACGCAGCTTTAATAACGTATGGAACCATATCTACCCCGGTGGCTAAAGCCGTTACTTGAGGAATGAGGCTGCCACCACTTCGTGCTCCTAACTCTAAAATATAGACCTTACCGTCTTTGCCATAGATGGCTTCTACATTGTATGCATTAGATTTCATGCCGAGAGAAGAAATGAGTCTTTGAAGGTCTTTCTCCAGAGTTTCTATTACTTCCTTGGGCATTATCGTAGGCCAACACTCACCGAGAGGGGCGAAATCTTTGGCAACTTTGGTGCTGTAGAATTCATTACCGAGGCAGTGAAACACCAATTCCCCATTTACGGAAAAAGCATCTCCAGAAATTTGAGGACCTGCTTTAACTATAAATTCCTCGACAAGTACGATTTTGTCACGCGAGTAACTGAGGGCGTCATCATAGAATGCTTTGAGTTGAGACTTGTCTGTTAGTTTGTTGATTCCCTTACTACCAGAGGAATCCACGGGTTTTACCATTACTGGCAGATGGAATGAGTCTATGTCTTTTTCAGCCTCTTCGTATGATGTGTAACTCTTTGCTTTGGGAACATTGAAACCATGTTCCGTGAGATACTGACGGAAGAGGTGTTTCTTACTAAGTATCTCGACTGATTTATAAGGGCTGGTGGGCAGACCAAGTTTTTCGCAAACGTATGCAGCCGTTGGAGCTGCAGGATCGCTTGCGTAAGCCACTACTCCATCAACCTTCAGTTTACGAGCTAATGCTAAGACAGCCTCCTTGTCGGTAGTACTCACATTGTGGTATTCGTGAGCAAACTGATGACCGGGATTTGAGGGTAGGTAGTCGCAGGTGATGACATAATGTCCCTGACGAACTGCTTCCTTGATGGCGTAGGTTTGGTAAATGCTGCCACCGAGCATAAGAATTTTTTTCATAGCGATTCCATATATTTACGGATTCGACTAATTCCTTCTTTGATTTTCTCCTCATCGAGTGTGAAGGCAATGCGCACGTATTTGTCGCAGCTAAGTCCATATGTAATACCAGGTACAAGGGCAACATGTACAGCTTTTAACAAAGAAATGGCGAACTCTTCTGAACTCATGCCTGTCTGTGAAATATTTACCATGAGATAGAAAGTGGCTTCAGGAACGTTGCAACTTAAGCCAGGAATTTCACTGATACCCTTGACAAGAAGATCACGACGACTGCGGAATGTCTCAACCATGTGGGAAGAGTAATCACCTCGTCCGCTCAATGCTTCGATAGCAGCGTATTGTGATGGAAGAGGTGCGCATGCGCATACGTTTTCTTGCAACTTGGTCATTGTTGCTATCACTTCTTCTGGAGCTAAAACATATCCGATACGCCAGCCTGTCATGCAGAATTCTTTCGATAATGAATTGACGAGAATTGTGCGCTCACGCATTCCGTCTATTGTAGCAATGCTGCGGAATGGCCTGCTGTCATAGATAAGGCATTTGTATACTTCGTCGCTGATAACCACAAGGTCATGCTTCTTTGAAATGTCAGCCAAGGCCTCTATCTTGCTCCATGGTATAAGCTTGGCAGAGGGGTTGGCTGGTGTGTTTATGATAATAGCCTTAGTCTTAGGAGTGATAGCTGATTCTACATCCTCGATATTGAAGCTTAATTCCTCTGCGTTTGGATTATCAACAACTACAGGTACACCATGACAAAGATAGACCATCTGTACATAATTGACATAGTATGGAGCAGGTATGATGACTTCGTCGCCAGGATTAATAAGCGATAACAACGAGAGGTATAAGCCCTCCATAGCTCCGACAGTGACAATCACACCACCATCGGCTTTATATTTTAACCCTTCCTTACGTTCGTAATATTCGCTTATCGTTTGTCTCAAAGGATATAGTCCTGCATTTTGCGAGTAACGTGTCTTGCCTGCCTGAATAGCGACACAGCCTGCGTCTTTGATAGCTTGATGAGGTTGCACGTCTGGGTCACCAAGAGTGAAATCAATGACATCATCAAATTCCTTGGCCATATTAAACAATTTGCGTGTTAATGACGGCTTAACATGTTCGGAAACAATAGATGGTTTAATCATATTCTATTATTTATAAGTTTATGTGTCCTATATATAAAATTACGATATAACAGCAACAGCTTTAAGGAATAAAAATTGCTTTCCAAGCATCTTATCAAAGGATTGTCCCAATGAACCTGTCTCCAATAATGATAATCTGATTCTTTCATGAACTTTAAGAACTGCTTGTATCCTTTTCTGTTTTTGTTAATAACATTGTATACCATTCTAAAATGTATATTTCTAACATCCATTCCAGCCACAAGATTTCTTAAATAGGGTTCTTTGTCTGAGAAAAAAGAAACAATCATTTTTACAGATATCAGTCCTTGTATTTGAAATTCTATGTTTTTTTTTACATTATTGGAAATCGATAATTGATTGGATTTGTTGCAATAATAAATAATGTCGTTTATACCAGACACTTTATTCGTATAATATACTAATCTCGGAAAAACCTGAAAGTCTTCTCCTCCGCTCCCTCGTTCATCACAAGTGATATTAAAGTCTGTATATAAACTTCTTCGAATTAGTCTTCGCCACAATGTTGTGCTCACTTTATATGTAAGAAGATGGATTAAAAGAGTTTCCTTATCCAAATCCCATCCACCACTCAGATGTTTTGTTTTTATGCCATTAGTATCGTCTAACGCTTCCCCAGAAACAATGTCCGCACCCGTCTCTAATTGTTTTTTTACCAATAGCTCTATTGCGTTAGTCTCTACCCAGTCGTCTGAATCTACATGAAAGACAAAGTCACCATGACATGCTTCTATCGCAGTATTTCTTGCAGCAGCTAATCCTTTATTCTTGTTATGACGAATTATAACCACTTTCTCCGATCGGTTCGGATAATCGAGAATGATTCGTTTTAGAATGTCGATGCTTGAATCGTCAGAAGCATCATCTATGAAAATATATTCGACATTCTGATATGTTTGGTTAAAAACACTTCTGGCACATCTTTCAATATAATGTTCAACACGATATACAGGAACTAATATACTGATAAGAGGTCCATCCATTATCGAATAATTATGTTGATGATTCGTTGTATGTCTTCGGCGTTTAGTAAATGATGCATGGGCAGACATATAACTTCGTCTGCCATTTTTGTAGCAACGGGGAGGTTCTCCCTTGTGGCACTCGGTAAACCACGATAGGTGGAGAAATTACTGATTAATGGATAGAAATATCTGCGACCTAAAATGCCATTTTCTTTCATTTTGGTATATAAATCGTCTCGGGTCATGCCGTATTTCTTAGCATTCACAAATATAGGGAAGTATGAATAATTGTGTTTTACGCCTGGAATGTCGTCCCAAAAGGTGATGCCTGATATGTCTCGCAGTGCCTTGCGATATTGAGAAGCTACCTGATGACGTGCTTCAATGGCTGTATCAACTTGTTTTAGATTTAGGAGACCGTATGCTGAGCGAACCTCATCCATTTTAGAGTTAATGCCAGGAGCCACCACTTCAGTCTCTCCTGCGAATCCAAAGTTTTTCAAATAATCAATACGTTTCTTGGTTTGTTCGTCATGCATTACTAATGCTCCTCCTTCAAGTGTATTATATACTTTTGTGGCATGGAAGCTTAATGTAGACATATCACCTGCATTGAGTATGCTTTCACCATTGACCTCTACACCGAAGGCGTGGGCAGCATCATAAATGACTTTCAAACCATATTTGTCTGCAATTTCCTGTATGGCTTTAACGTTACATGGCTTTCCATATACGTGTACAGGCATAATGGCAGTGGTCTTAGGGGTAATTGCTGTTTCAATTTTATTTGGGTCAATATTACCCGTTTCTGGTTCTATGTCAACAAATACAGGTTTGATACCATTCCACCAAAGAGCATGAGTTGTTGCAACAAAAGAGTATGGAGTCGTAATTACTTCACCAGTAATACGAAGAGCCTGCAATGCAGTAATAAGTGGCAAAGTTCCGTTTGTGAACAAACTAACGTATGGAACTTTTAAATATTCTGCTAATGCCGTTTCTAATCTCCTGTGAAAAGAACCATTGTTGGTAATCCATTTGCTGTCCCAAATCTCTTTGAGTAATACATGAAATTCTTCAAGATTGGGTAATAAAGGAGAAGTTACAGTAATGAATTCTTTATTATTCATTTTTTTTATCTAAAAGTAATTTGTCAAATTGTTGTTCATATGTTTCGTGAGATATTCCATAATTCTTGAAATATAGATTGTAATTGTGCAATGCTTCATCTTTGCTTAATGGAGTATTTAATTCTTTTTCGTTTAGAGATTCAATGGAATATACATAGTAACCCAATTTTTTATAATGTTTATATAATATACTATCTTTAAAGAAGAATAATTTTACACCAGTCCTTATTAGATAGCTAATATTTCCTAATGCAGTCTGTCGCATTCCTCCAAAAAAAGCATGACTACAAGTTCCAATTATATTTCGATAATCCTTTAGTGGAAGAGACCCTTCAATAAAATTTGTTTTTGAGTTGTTGAAGTTTGAAAGTTTTTTTATTTCTTTTTGTAAATAAGAATCTCCATAACTGATAGGAATAATTAAAGTTCTAGAATTCAAATTGAATCTTCTTAACGCATGAAAAATGTCTAAATGATTATTAGTTATGTGCGCTGAATGATCTATTAAAAGTGCATTTGAAGTTAAATGATAATTAGGTGAAGGTTTCTGAACTTGTGGATTGAATACTAATCTAAATGGTTTTGCTTTTATTCTTTTACATTTATGTGTTACTTCTTTATACTCAATATTCAATGGGGTAAATAGATAGTTAACTCTCTCGAGCATCTTGTGAATTTCCTTTACTCTTTTGGGGGACTGAATCCATTTCAAGAAATTAAAAATAGAAGGAAAAAAGTATACTAATAAGCGAGATATGGATCTGTATTGACTTAAAGATCGTTTTAAACATAAAAGGAGAGTTTTTTGCTTGTATAGTTTTATTGGTAGGATTGGTGCGATGCCAAGACCAGTTTCGTATATTTCCAAGCCGAAACACCACCAAACAACAATCGCATGTTCATGGATATATCGGATAGCTTTTGTTGACTCCAACCACAGTCCATGAAAATAGATTATATCAATATTGGAATTGCCCACGATCTTGCCCCATTCTTCTTCATTTTGTGCAATTACCACCTTAGAAATGTTTTTTATATTCTGAATATGTGAGATTTTACCAAATGCATTGAATAAATATATATTTTTATATCCAGTCATTTGATCAAAACGATTTGAAAGTATATCAAAGTGAACTGCATCGGCAATGATGTGTAATATTACTTTTTTATTATTCTCCATTTTGAATGTAATTAACAGATGGAACGAGCAAGTTTTTTGTTCTCAAAATCATTGTTCCCCAAGTTAGTCCCAAACCAAAAGCTGAACAGAGTAAAGTAAGAGGACGCATCTTAAGTTCTTCTGCTATATTATAAGTCATTAACATGGGTATTGAGCATCCACCAAGATTCCCGAATATCTGAAGGTCGTAAGGTACTTTTTCAGGATTGAGTTTGAGTTTCTTGACAATTCTATCCACAATCAATTTGTTTGCCTGATGAATAAGGAAATAGTCAACATCATTGTCTTTATCAATCCCTTGCTTTTCCATCATATTCTTAATGCTTACAGGAGGCTTGGTGATGGCGAAAGAAAAAACATCCATTCCATTAATTAACGCATCCTTGGGAGAGCGGATGATTCCATTGCCAAAGTCCTCATATTCAAAGGATTCTTTGGTTATAGGATAACGATAACCACCATGTGGAGTCATCAATGCTTTGTAACCGCTACCAAGTGTGTTGAACTCAATAAGTATATCCTCTGCACTAACATCATATTCTAAAGCCAATGCCGCACCACTATCTCCAAACAGCGGAACCCTGCTCTTGTCATACGGGGAACCCATTCTTGATGCTGTGTCACCTACAAGAATTAAAGCTCGTTTTGCTGTGCCTGCCGATAGGAGATTGCCTGCCACATTGATTGCATAAAGGCTACCACAACATCCCATCGGAAGGTCTACGACAAATGTGGTCTGCGGAAGACTGAGACGATCTTGCAATATGCTCGAAGTCGGGGGCGTCTTGTAGTCGCCAGTAACAGAGGCAAATACTAACACATCTATACTTGCTTTTTCCCATTTCAATCCCGCAATTAATCGTTCTGCTGCATCAAAGCACAAGTCAGAGGCACATATATCATCAGGTGCAATGTACCTGTTCTTAATACCAACAGTGTTGTCAAATGTCTCAGCATCCTCCTTTGAAAAGAAATTAAAGTCGTTTGACTTGACTGGATTGTCAGGAACGGTAGCTGTGACTCCCCTCAAAGAGACATTCTTAATAGACCAATATGCCATTAGAGTTCAATTTCGTATTTAGCCAAAATAATCTTGGCATTGTCGTATGATGTAAACTCCAGAATGTCATCTGCGTCGAGCATAATATCAAATTCATCCTCTATGGCAGATGTTAGGCTGAGTTGGTGAACAGAGTCCCAACCTTCAACACTATTCTTGTCGAAATCTTCTTTCAGTACAGATTCGTCTACAGAAAATACCTCACAGAAGATGTTGTTCAGTTTTTCTAAATTTGTCATTTCTTTTTTATTGATTTATTACTTTTCCTGCTTCGTTGCGCAAGATGGCTTCTACAACTTGCACCTCTATCTTCTGGTGGAACAGATGGGTTTTTTCCTCGATAAAAGTTGGTAACTTATCCATTATGGAGCGGTCTGTAACCAGAACTATTAGCTTTTCATCATTGCCTTTGCAATAGCAGTCTATCTTGTATTCAGATTTAATCAGATTTTCAACTTCATCAAGGCCAATTCTCAACCCGAAGATTTTCAGGAAGCGTTTCTTTCTACCGACAATGAAATAGCACCCGTCGGCATCACGATGGGCAAGGTCGCCGGTGTGCATTACCCCATGGTTCTCGTCACCTTTTTGCAAGTCTTCTTGACATGTGGCATAACCTAATGTCACATTTTCACCACGATATACCATTTCGCCAGTAGCTTCTCCCTCAAAAGTCTCAAAGCCTTCATTGTCAACAATTGATAATTGCCCGCCAGGTTCTGCGATGCCGATACTGCAGACTTTTGTCATAGCCAATTGAGCGGGCAAATAGGCCATACGTGCAGTGCACTCGGATTGACCATAAGTAGCAATGAACTTCTTTCCTTTATCGTGCGCATACTGAGCAAGTGTCTGCCACATTTCGGGAGTCAATTTCCCACCACCTTGAGTAATTATTTTCAGTTTTGGCAAATCCATTCTGGTGAAACGCATCTTTGTTAAGATGTCATAGCTATATGGTACACCTGTAAAACTGGTAGCTTCCTTAAGCATTGACCAGAAAGCTTTGTCAAGTAGTGATCTTCCAGATAGTAATAGTGTTGCACCTGTAAGCAAATGAGAGGCAATGACGGAAAGCCCCATTGTGTAGTGCATTGGAAGAATAGCCATGGCTTTCTCGTCCTCTTTCAGTTCAAACAATCTTCTTACATTGTCTGCATTAGCCTCTATGTTACGATAGCTGTGGCGTACAAGTTTTGGACTGCCAGTGGAACCAGAAGTGGGAAGAAGTAAAGACAACTCTTCATAGAGTGGCACTATAGGATAACCTGTCTTCACCAAGGAATAGTCCCATGCGGAAAAGATAGCCTCATAGCCTAATTTTGCAACCAACTCATTGGGAATCCATAAATATTCGGGACGATACATATCCCGAAGATTTGTGTAGAGTCCTTCTTCCGTCTTAGCACTGATAATAAGTGGAACTATCCTATTAGATAGAGAGGCCGTGTAACCAAGTAATGAGCCTATCTTATTTTCTGACAGAATGAAAATTAGGGAACGTTTAGATAGGTACTTTGAAAATTTCTTAGAGAAATCACAAATTTCTCCATAAGTAATAGAACGACCACTGTCGTCAATGACGGCAATCTTACTTCTATCTTTTTTATCTAAATCGAGAAACATTGTTAATTGACTAAATTGAGGCGCATCCGTCTACTCCAAGAATATGACCGCTGATATACGATGCTCTGTCAGACGCTAAGAAAGCTACGGCATTTGCGACGTCTTGAGGAGTACCCAAACGTCCTAAAGCAATACGTGATATTCGCTGGTCTATTTTGTCGCCAGTAGCCTCATAGAGTTCTTCGAAACGTTCTGTTTTTATTATTCCTGGTGCCACAGCATTCACGCGGATGTTCATTGGGGCCAATTCCTTTGCGGCAGATTTGGTTATTGAGATTACGGCACCTTTTGTAGCTGAATAAGCCACCTGTCCAGGAGAACCTACTATACCTGTGACAGAAGCGATGTTGACAAAGTTACCCCCTCCCGTACGAGCCATCAAACGTGAGGCAATTTGTATTATGTCAATAACTGCAAATACATTCACATTGAACATCTTCTCTAAAAGTGGCTTCGTCACCATGCCTAATTTCTGGTTCGCTATGATGGCTGCATTGTTCACCACGCTGTCAATACGACCTTCGTTCTTATATACAGACATCAGTTTTGCTTTAAGAGACTGGGTATCGGTAACATCAAAACAAACAGGAACAACTTTTGTCTGATTACGTTCTGCACAATCCTTTGCCCATTGTTCAATATCACCCATTTGCAAATCATTCACATAGACGATTGCACCATCCTGTGCAAACTGCTCAGCAATAACACGACCTATGCCTCGTCCTGCACCTGTAACAATAGCAACTTTATTCTCTAACAATTTCATATCAAATAGTAATTCCTCCGTCAATCACTAAAGAGTGACCCGTAACCCAAGATGAAGCATCAGAAAGTAAATAGATGATTCCATAGGCAATATCCTCAGGCTCACCATAGCGTTTCAAAGGATATCGTTCCATGTCTGCTTTGTACTGTTCTTCGCTAATAGAACCTCCCCCAATGAGTGGAGTGTTTACCATTCCGGGATTGACAGAGTTTACACGTATTTTTTTGGGAGACAGCTCTTTTGCACAGAATTTCATTGTGGAATTAATTGAAGCCTTAGTTGCTCCATAGATGGAATTACCAAGAGAGTATCCAAAAACGCCTCCAATAGAAGATACAAAAACAACTGAACTATTTTTACTTAGTTTCTTTTTTTTTAACAATACTCTTAAAAGTTCTACAGGGGCAAAAAAATTAATGTCAAATACTTTTTCATATTTGTCCCTCGTGTTAAATTGGAATGGTGATGTCATTGGTATTCCCGCACAAAGTACTAGGCCATTCAATAAGCAAGAATCGTTTGCAAGTAACTGAATATCATCTGTCCGTGTTAAATCAGAAATGATGATTTCATGTCCTACTCCTTCCATTAAAGAAAGGGTTTCTTTTAACCGTTCTTCATTACGGGCAGTGATAATAACTTTTGCCCCTAATTTAGAACATTTAATAGCAGTTTCTCGCCCTATGCCAGATGAAGCACCGGTGACTAGTATAGTTTTACCTTCTAATGAAAATGGATTATAGCTTGTATCCATAATTGTCTTCATCATCCTTAACGTTTACGATATCTGGAATAACAATATTCTCAATTTCAAAAGATGTTGTACCCCAGGAGAGACCTACGCCAAAACCACAACAGATAAACTTTGTAGGATTATTCTCATATTTACCTTTCAACTCACTAACTATTGTAAGTGGAATACTTGCTGATGAAGTGTTGCCAAAGCGATACATGCATGACGGAACTCGTTTTGGATCAAATTTCAATTTTTTCACTATCTGATTATTCATTTTCATGTTTGCTTGATGGAAGATAACATAATCAGCATCCAAATAATTAAATCCATAATGCTCAGCTAACTTTTTTACAGACTTCGGTGCAGTTGTAATGCCAAATGAAAACACATCCATGCCTTTCATGTGTGTCTGCATGTTATGCATCATTCTACCCTCATATTCATGCAATTCGAAAGACTCTGGAGATACTTGATTACGACTTCCCCCATCTGGCAGTATGATAGCATCATATCCACTACCGTCTGTTCCTAAATGGAATTGAAACCCTTTTGCACCTTCTACGTATTCTATTGCAGTAACCGTACCAGCATCACCAAATAAAGGATCTCGCTTCATTGTTGAACGCTTCTTTGCATCACCAGCTAACAAAAGAGCCTTTCTTATGGAGCCAGTTGAAACCAGTGAAGCAATATTGCTTAAACCATACACCCAACCAGAACAACCTAATGCAATATCTTCTGCATAACATTCCTTAGGAATACCTAATCGATCCTGCAAAATACAAGCTGTAGCGGGAAGCACATAGTCGGCAGTTTGGGAAACAAATATTAAGGCCTCAATATCTTTCTTGTCCCAATCTAATTCTGCTATTAGTTTTTCTGCTGCAGCAAAGCAAAGGTCAGAGGTAGTAAGAGTTTCTGAACAACGACGTTCTTTTACACCTGTTGTCTCAACAAATGCCTCTGGGGTATAGTCAGCTGAGATGTCTTCTCCACTTTTTAGAGTGTAATTGCTTACAACATTTTCTGGAACGCCAGCGGAAATTCCTGCAATCCTTACGTTCTTAAATTCAAGAAATGCCATTAAAGCTTTGCTATTACTTTGTTATACAAATCTTCTACTGTAACAGAGCTTTTAACATCATCGCCTTTTAAAGCAACATCAAACTCTTCATCAACCATAGCAATGACACTTAAGCCAATGAGTGATGACCATTCGTCTAACTCATGAAAAGCGGTATCTGCCTTGATTTCATTTACATCAGTGTCATCAAATTGCTCTGCAAAGAGCTCTACAAATTCTTCTAATGATTTCATAATAAAAAAAGTTTATAATTAATATCTAAAAATTTTAGCAGGGTTCCCAATATATGTATTGCCATCTTTAGGTTTTGTGAATAATACAGCTCCAGCTCCCAAATGAACTTGATTCCCAATTTTTAATTGCTGCAAAATAATGCTACCTACGCCAATCAAGTTTTCGTTGCCGAAGGAAACTTCGCCTGATATTCGTATATCTGGCATGAAAACATTGTAGTCACCGATAGTGACATCGTGTCCTATCACAATGTCTCCATTAAGTAGATTGAAATTGCCAATAGTAACATCATTCGATGCCCAACACGTTCCTTGAATGATGTTTCCCTCTCCTATGCTAAAGGATCTTTTATCAGCGAATCTAAGCCAGGGCGATATGATATTTGGAAACATCACCATTTTGTTTACGATACGCTTCCTCACTCTTAAGATATCGGTAGGGTTTCCTATGGCTATGGCTATGTCAAGTGGTTTTATCCAATGGTTCAGTGCGTCTAAACCTCCTAGCACTTTTCCATAGTGTGAGACATCATGCCCCCATAATTCCTCGTTGTCATCAAAGAAACCTATCAACCGCCATTTGTCGTTTTCATTATTATTGATTCTCTCTATCAAACTCGCAATTTCTTTTGCTAAGCCTCCAGCGCCATATATTGCTATGTCTTTCATAATATTAAATAATTGCAATTCATTAAAACGTAGCCTGTGTTTGTTCTGAGTTCAGTTGTAACCATTGAATGCTTCTATCGTTGCCTGTCCAGCTTTATTGATATCAGCTCTTTTTAATACTTTCATGATAGTAATCCAAATCACTTTTAAATCAGTGAGTAATGACACGTGATCTACATACCAAACGTCCAATTTGAATTTCTCCGTCCAACTGATAGCATTACGCCCATGACATTGTGCCCATCCGCTGATACCTGGTCTAACTTCATGTCTGCGCATTTGTTCTTTTGAATATAACGGCAAATATTGCACCAACAGTGGTCTTGGTCCAATCAGTGCCATGTCCCCTTTTAAGACATTAAAAAGTTGTGGTAATTCGTCAATAGAGGTTGAACGTACAAATTTTCCTACTTTAGTTAGTCTATCTGCATCGGGTAAAAGTTTACCATTTGCATCTCTCTCATCTGTCATTGTCTTGAACTTAATGACTTTAAAAATCTTTGCGTCTTTGCCTGGTCTTTCTTGCAGGAAAAAAGCACCAGCTCCTTTGTTAGCAAAACGCAACCATATCGTTACAATCAATAGAATAGGAGAAATGCAAATAAGCGCTATTAATGCAATCCAAAAATCTAAGATTCTTTTTAAAAATAGTTTGTACATTCTATATTGTCATTATTTTTAAAGTTTTGCACTTAATCAGTATCTCATAATAGCGTGAAAAAAACGAAATTATATCTCACAAACCAAATTAATGATTACTTATATTCGTTTTATTATCTATTATATTGAGACAAGATTTCGTCATAAAAATCATATAGACATTGACGAACGAAACCTTGTTCAAATCTATCGGCTATCATTTGTCTGGCATTTGAAGCCATATGTAGATTTGATTCATAATCATCTAACATTTTTTTCATGGCATGATACAGAGCATCTGTATCTTTTGATGGGATGATAATGCCATTTTTCCCATTCACGATAATTTCCCTTGAACCGTTTATATCTGTCACGATGCTTGGTAAACCCATTGCACCAGCCTCAAGAACTGTATTGGGAAATCCCTCTCGATAGCTGGGGAATACAAAGCAATCGGAGGCGGCATAATAAGCAACCAATTCATCCCCGCTTTTTTCTTTAACACATTCAATGGAAGAATTATTATTGATAATAGTTTTTGCCCTGTCTGAAATGGGATCTAAAGAATTTTCAAAAGAACCCACTAAAATTAATCGAATATTAGAGTGTTCTTTGGATAATTGTTCATAAGCGTTCATTAATTCGTTTATGCCCTTATCACGAACAATACGTCCTACGAATAAAAAAGTAAAAACATCTTTCTTTCGAAGTTTATTTGCCATTTCTATTATCTCTGGTCTCAATGAAAAACGCTCCATATCAATCCCACGCACGTTTCCATATCCTAACACTTGCAACGGCTTTTTAGTAATCCCATTGTGAAGTAAATCATTTTTTACTCCTTCACCTTCTGGAATGACATGTGTTGCACATGCGCATGTGATGGAATCCGTTAACATAAGAATCTTTCGTTTCAATCCCTTGGATGTAGGAAAAACCAAGCCTGTAAATGTATGAATACGCACGGGAACCCTTGTTAACCATCCCGCAATCATACAAAGAAGGCCAGCCTTTGGTGTCATGGAGTGCACCATTGTAGGTTTTTCTTTCCTAAATGCTTTGATGATTTGGTATAATGAAACGATATCACTTTTGAAGGATATATGGCGCTTCATGGGAATGGTAATTCCTCGTACCTTTTTCTCTTTTTTTATGATTTCATCCATTTCTGGACCTGGGGATGAGAGCAAAACTATCTTGTATTTATTACTAAGGTATGGAAGCATCCCTCTTACAAATCCTAAGGATTGAGATACAGTACAAGCTCGAATAATTTTATGTGTTTTTGCCATAATCTATAATTATACCAAATGGTAACACAGAAAAGAATAATAAAATAATTTAGTTTGCTAATTGTTTATATACCTCAGAATAAGCCTTAACAGTCTTCGATATATCAAACTCTTGAGCTCTTTCAAAACATTTGCATGCTACCTTTTGATAGTATTCTTTGTCATCATGAAGTTTCTTGATAATTGCCGCAAGTGCATCCTCATCCTCATGAGGAAAAAGAATTCCATAACCATTTGTTACTTCATGAATTCCTTCAACATCAGAGGCAACAAAAGGTTTACCAGTTGCCATACCTTCTATATTAGACAGAGAAAGACCCTCATAATGAGATGATAAGACTACAATATCTGCAGTTTGCAAGATGTTTGGAACATTGTTACATGTTCCCCCAAAAATAACATTTTGTTGTAATTTAAGATTTCTAACTAATGAATATAATATTTCATGACGTTCCCCATCTCCAATTAACCATAGTTTATATTTATCTGGAGGAAGTTTTGAAAATGCTTTGATTAAAGTATCTTGATCTTTTTGAGGACGAAATCCTGCTACCATGACAACAATAAATTTCTCCTTTTTTTCTTCTTTTATAGGATGTGCATTTCTGAAAGCTTTTACATCAATACCATTGTATATGGTACAAATAGAATTTAAGCTTGTGGTTTTGAGATAATTTAAAAGATTAACCTTTGCTTGATCTGATATACATATTATTTTATCATATCTTGGATACATCCAATTGTCAATCATAGATAATAGCCAATAATTTCTTTTTCTATTGTTCGTATTATGCTCGGTTGTTACAATTTTTTTTCTGTAGAATATATTGGCGATTGCAACAAATAGTTGGGGAGATGAGTTGTGAGTATGGATAATATCGTATTTTCGCATAATCCATATAAGTTTAATGATGTAGAATGGATTATAATAGGAGTGTCCCAGTTTATAAAGTTTACAATCAGGACAATCATGGAGTAACTTTTTCATTAATGGTGTTTCTTCACCATTAAAGACCACCACTCCAACCTCGTATCCTAAATCTATAAAATGAGGAATTAGATTAACTACTAATGTTTCTGCACCACCAGTATGTAAAGACGTTATAACATGTAATATGCTCATGTCCTTTTTTTATCTATCAAATGTAAAATATAACCTAAAGGCATTGTCCAGTTCAAAAACCATTTGAGTTTAGGAAAATCATGTGATTTGTTATTACAAAAACGAAATCTCCAATAATTAATACCACCTTTTATTTTCAAATACCATGCAATGTTTTTATACTCCGACATTTCCTTATAACACATCATTGTTGCTATAGGACTACTCATACGAGCTTTTGTTATTGAAGATGTAATCCCATTTTCCTGATATTCAACTATGTAAATTGGATGATTAAAATACCTAAGTTTATATTTTTGTGCAATTCTAAACCAAACTAATTGTTCTGGACAAAAAGTTTCGCCTTCAAATTCTGGAAATGGATAATCTATTAATACTTGAGTACGAAAAACCTCTTTTAAATCGCCTTGTACACCATATTTGTACCTTATGTCTATAGCATTGCAATTAATAGTTTCTTTTGGTAATCCACTTCCGATTATTCTCCCGTTTTTGTAACAGTCTAATCCTGCAATTCCTGCAAAATTATTATCATTTGAGATGTTCGTGTACTCCTGAGTGATAATTTGCAATGCATTTTCGGGCAAACAATCATCGCTATCTACAATGAAAAACAATTCCCCTTTTGCTTTTTTTACTCCAAAATTTATTGCAGAGTGTTTTCCTCCATTTCTTTTTTTAAAATATCTTATTGGAAAAGTAGAAGTAGAAAAATTATTTATGACTTGAGTAGTGTTATCAATACTACCATCATCAACAACAATCCATTCGAAATCAGAATATGTTTGATTGCACAAGCTTTTATAAACCTTAGGCAATAAATTTGCTCTATTATATGTTGGGGTGAAAATAGTAATCATATTACTGTCATCATAAAAGTAAAGGCATAGTTAATGAAAACAGTATATCTAATCCAGTTATTTTGTAAAGGAACTACCATTTTACTCCTCAATATTGGATAGGATATTATAACAGGATATAAAAACCAGGATAGATATGCAAATCGATTGTTGTATGGTACATACATACAATATAGCCATCCTGTATTACAACCTATATATATATTAAAAAGAGTTAAATATAGTTTGTCAAAAAATTTGTATTTAAATATGTAATAATAGCCCATTATTATCGGTATGGAGCTATATAAGATAAAATCCCACCGAAAACCAGTCCTACTGAATAATCCCCCATCTCCATCTATACTATGTGCATATCCACTAAGTCTGTCGTCATCTTCCCCTAGATTAAATACAGTCATTAATCCTTCAAAAAAGGAATGAGTAAAAACGGTCAATGGAATGCTCAAAAGCCAAATGTATATGTATTTTTTTGGATTTTTATAGTGTTGGGTAATAAAATAAAATGCCACAGGAAGTAAACCGGATTTATGCATGGATATGCCTATCCCAAAAAGTATGTATTTTATCCACTTATTTTTTAATAACAAAGCACTAAGAATTAAGGAGGTTGCTAATCCATTTCTTAAACCATTAATACCATAGCCCCAAAATGAAAATGAACCAATAAATATTAAAAAAGCAAAGTACCAATAATTATTGAAGACACGTTTAAAAGCTATAGCTACAGGGATGACATATAAACATGCTATAACAAAAAAATAAAATTTTACATTTTTGAATGGAATTAGAATATTTGTTAAATAAGTAAAACCTAAATCGGGGTGATTTATAGTTTCTCCCCAATAACCTGCTCTTTGGTAATTTCTTGCATAAGAAACAGTGTCTCCAAAACTAAATGAAATTGGTCGATACGTAATGTATAAGATAACTAAAATAATTACAAGGAAACCAAGTGAATCACTTTTTTTAGTTATGTCTTTAATATTTGCTGATGAAGAAAATATTACAACAAACAGCAAACCATAAAACCACAATAATATGTATGCACCATCACTCATTTAATATTTTATTTAAATGATTGAAGTATATCGTCCAAGTACAATTATTACCAATACGTTTTAATGCTTTCTCACCTTCAATAGTTTTTATATTAGGGCTATCTATTAATAGCATTAATAAATATCTTAATTCCTCTTCATTGTCTTGCTCGATTAACCATCCTCCATTTCCTTCTTCTATGGCATCAGAAATACCGCCAGTTCTCGCACCAATAGTTGGAATGCCACATGCTTGAGCTTCCGTAAATACTAATCCAAATCCTTCTACGTTATTGTTGCTGGGTTCTTCGCGCGTTGTGAGTATGAACACATCATTTTCACTATAGAAATCACAAAGTTTATCATCTGGTATAAAACCACAAAAATGAACAATTTCTTCTACATGTAAATCTCTTACTAATTTTTCTAGCGTTGTCTTGTACTCTCCCTTTCCTCCAATTACAAATCGAATTTTACTTTTATAATTGTTAGGTAAATTAGCAATAGTCTTGATTACAAAATCTTGAGCTTTAAATTTTTCTAATCGGGAAATTGTACATAAATGTAGTAACCCGTCTTTATGCTTTTCTTTTGTGGGATGAAAATAAATATTATCTACTGCTAGAGGTAATGCTACAACATTAGCTTTTGGACTGCATTTTTTGACAAGTTGGGCTGTGTAATGACTATTGGCAATTACTTTCATAGCTCTATTTAGAACCCATTTTCTGTATAATGGCCATAATTTCTTGCGAAATGTAGTTCGTCCAGGCAAAAACTCGGCACCATGTGCTAACATATATGTGGGATAGCCAGTAAGTGTTGCAATAAAACCATCAGGATGATATGTTCCTGTTAGAATGACATCACCTTCTTGCAGATTATTCTTAAGACACCTATACATTTTCCAATCAACTAAACAGCGCTTTCCTTTTAATCGAATAATGTTGTTGGCATTTTTACCTTGAGTGCAGGTAATAACAAGTACAGGCAGTTCATTCTTTATACATTGTTGATATATTTCACCGCATAATCGCGCTATGCCTCCATTATTGGCAGGGTAGTCATAAGAAAAAATGATTAAACGTTTCATGTCGAATAGATATACTCAAAATTTAATGCAAAACACTCCTATTAAAAAAGTTGTTGATAATGTAAATAGTTATTTTTATATCGATAAGGTTGAATATAGTTGAGATTTGTAGAAAATGAAAATGGTAATATATGCAACTGTCACTATAATTATCTTGCCTAAGCCGACAGGATGAAAAACCGCAATCTTTGTGTTAAGTCATTTTGTAAAAGGAGATTAACGGCGAGTATAACTAATGAACTACGTCCCCACCAGTTTTTTATTATTTGAATTAATACAGATAGTAATAAACGTAATCAATAATATGATTAACTTTTTACTAAAAAAAACCGTTATTCTCGTTTGTTTTAAAGATAATCCAAAAATGAAAAAAAACAAGGGCATGTGGAAAATGTCTATATCTGCATATAGAGGAAACATTGTATGCCCCATTAACAAAAGAATTATACCAAACCCTTATAATTAGTCTAAGTAATCAAGATGTTATTGCACGAAAATAACGAATTTTTATCTAAAATACAATAACCTATTATATTTAGTATTTCAAATATGTTCGATTAGTAATTAGTCTGATGGAAATACAATTATATATATTTTTTAGCAAAAGCTAATTTATCATAATTATTTATTTGTAGTTTCCGCATTTTGGCTTTTTCAAGCCATCTGCCCATCCTTTTTTGAATGGCTTGGAGAATAAACCAAAAAGGTTGTGACGATATGATATACTATAAGATGCAACAAGCTTCAGGAGGCTTATTGTTGCTGTGAGTCGTTGCAGTGGATTGAGGTGTCGAGCAATAAGAATGGCGCGGTTGTGTACTAATGAGGATACATAACGTTCGATATTTGTAACTCGACATCCTCCACTGTTTGCTGCTAAATGGAAAATATGTGCATCGTAATTGAAAAAGATTTTAAAACCATTTTTCTTAACTCGTAGACACAAATCACTTTCTTCATATAAGGCTGCCCCAACATTTAGATATTCATCGGATCCCCCACATTTTTGGATGAGCTCCTTTTTTATGGAAAAATTACCCCCTGGTGCATGGTCTACATAGCATTTTTTGTTCATGTTAAAACCACGTATTGGAGTTGCTGTGTAAAAGTTGTATTTACCAATTTCAACTATTTGTGGATTTTTCTTATACTTTTCAGTTATTCCTCCGGCAACTATACCTATCTCTGGATTTACAATATATTTGTAGTGCTCTTCTAATAGATTCGAGTCGATTTCAATGTCATCATCAAGATAGAGGATATAGTCGTATAGTGCATGTTGCCATCCAAAGTTACGGGCTTCTGGAAGTCCACGAAATGTCGTAACATGAAAGTATCTAATTACTTTATTGTCTTTAAAAATTGATAATATGCTTTTGTCAATAGTACTTGATTGGTCTACTATAATTATTTCATAAGATTTCTGAAAACTTAGGGACAAAATTGAATTAATTGTATTTATTAAAAAAGTGGACCTATTTATGGTTGGTATAACTATTGATACTCCATCTGTCATGATTTCAGGATGTTATTTTTTATTATTATTTTAATTAACATAATAAACTCTGGCAAAGATAAATAGCTATAGCTAAGTGCTTTTTTTAAGATGTTGCAAGCTTTATTGTTTTCTTTTCTTACAAAATAATTAAGAGAAACATCAAAATATCCATGTCTGTGAACATTCTTATATTGTTTTGGAGAAAGAGTCTTTCTTATATATGGATCTACATACTTAAAAAAAGTATTTTTTACATCTAAATAAGCATCACCGGATGGGTTATTTCTAATTCCCTCTATACGAACTAAATATTGAGTGGAAGTATCTAATATCAGTTCATATTTTGTAAAAAATCTACAATAAAAATCTAAATCTACATGTCTTTTTATATTTTCATTAAAGGTACCTACATTCATAAAAACCTCTCTTTTGTATAATGTATTAGATCCACCAATGTTTATTTTTTCCATTAGAATTGGATACAAAATATTACCTTCGTCATACCTCTTCCTATATGTGGTTTTAGTTTTTTTTATATTATTATCAATAATATAATTACTGTATACTCCACCAATATTGTCTTTTTTGTTATTTTTTTCTATAAGAGTAACTTGACTTTCAATTTTAGTGGGAAAGAGTTTATCATCATCATCTAAAAAAGATATGTATTTACCTCGGGATTCTTTTATCCCCCTATTAAGTGCTGCAGATTGTCTTAGATTCTTTGGTTGTTGTAAATAATGAACCCTTTCGTTTTTTTTATAATTATTCATTATATTCTGGGTGAGTTCTCGATATTGAGTTGAAGGGTCGTTGTCATCTATTACAAAAATCTCAATGTTTGGATACGTTTGTTCAAGAACACTATCAATACAAGTTGCAATTAATTCTGGTCTTCTATATGTGGAAATTATAACAGAAACTAAAGGTAAGCTCATGATATTCTTTTAGATATATAGTTTTTTATTGAATGTTTCATTTTTTTATTTAAAGCAAAAATGTAAACGAAAAAACATGTTGAAATAGAGGAAGCTAATAAAATAGTTAATAATCTACTCCATCCAGCATCAATACTTTGAATAATTAATAACACTAGAATTATGGTGGGAATACAACAAATACTAGGTTTTATAATAGAACTAATCACGTAAGATGATAGTTTTGTGTTACTTTTTGATGTTATTTTTCTTACGGAATTTAGATTATATCCAAATATGATTAGATTGGATATTATAGGAATACCGTAAGCAGAATAAAATGAACCACCATTTTTGAAAACAACATATAAAATGGGTATAACCATTATTGATGTTGAACCAGCAAGGATACAGTAATTCCTTATTTTTGATGAAGCTTGTAAAACAACATAATTAATATTGTTGTTAAGAGAAATGTATTCACCAAGTATTAAAAACACACAAAACCCTTTCATGAAAGGAGGAACATTAATTAACCATAATTGTAATATATAATCTATTTCTGAAATGAATGGAATGGCAATAAGAATGTAAAGCGTGTTAGCTAAAATACTTGTTTGGATTAATAATTCTACCATTCCTTTATAATTCTGTTGTGCAAAATTCTTAATTATTTGTGGACGTGACGCTGATATTAGGTTTGTTGCAAATTGCTCCATTACATTTAGAGTCGTGGTAGCAAGTCCTGCAGCTGCATTAATAGTAGTGCCCCCAAATATGTTTAGGAGAAAATTAGTTCCTTGAGTACGTCCCGTAAAACACATGTTGCTATAAAATGACCATCCTGAGAATGATAACATAGCTTTTGAGGTCTTTTGATCATATATGTATGTTATCTTAGTTTCTTTAAAATTATATTTACAATAAATAATATCTATAGTAATCATTAAAATACCTACACATAGTAACAATGCAGAATATACAATGAGTTTGTCGTAAGGAAAAAGTGGTATCATAAAAATAATAGCAAGTTTTAGTAAAGAACCAAGTATACTCATATATGCAAAGAAATCGAATCTCTCATGTGAAATGATGGTTGCATTGAAAGGAACCTTGATAATTCCTAATGTACTAGAGATTACAGAGAATTGTAACAACCAATTAGCGGCATACATCCTTTCCTGTGGAATTACAAGCTTGTTGTTTAAAAACCACACCCCAATAATTTCCAAGGCCATAATGATAAAAAGTGCTAATCCAAGGTGAAGCCATAGTGCTGTGTTAAAAATAATTTTTAATTGTTTAATGTCATTTTTCCCCATGTGAAAAGTAATAAAACGAGAAGTCGCTGCACTTAGGGAGGCATTTACAAAAGTAAAGATAACCACAACACTTCCAACGATTCCATATATTCCATAGTCACTTGTGCCTAAAACATTGAGAATTATCCTTGATGTATATAAGGATATTCCCATGTTAATAAACATCCTTAGATATAAAAATAATGTGTTTTTTGCGATTCGTTTATTACTTGTGACTTGCATTGTGTCTCCCAATTAGTAAGGGTGTCCTCTTCGTTAAAAAAATACCTATAATATATGCTATGGGGATAACTGTAAAAAAAAGAATAAACGGATGCATTTCTTTTGGAAATGGTGTTTTTGAAATTATAATGTTTTCAATTTCTATGATGGGGCGATGCAATCCTAATAAGATTAAACTGCAATTACCAATTTTTTGTAAAATGTTTGATGTAAAGTAACTATTTTTAGACAAAAAATAACTAAATTTCAGTAATGGATATATTGCAAGAGAAGAAGATATAATTAAATAAAATGGAAAAACATTATATTTTAAATCAACATGTGGCGATAATGAAGTCATTAAAAGTATGTATAAAAGAAATAATACAATAACAACAAATGGAGGCAAATCTTTTTTAATGGATGTGAAAATATGACCAGCCATATAGAATATTATTACAGAAAGTGTTGTATCTAAAAATAGGGGAATGTTATAATTGTTGATCTGGAGGAAATAACCGATTAAGTATAATGAGGGTACCAATATGTGTAGTTTATATGTAAAAAGGATAAGGTACAACACCCTTACAAAAAAAAGACAAGGAAGGAACCATATTGATAAATATAGAATCCAACAGTTTTCATCAAAAAGATTGATTTTAAGAATGGAATTTCTTATGCTCTCTTTAATGCTATATCCCCCAAATAAATTCAGTGATAAACATGTAAAAAACAAGATCAAAACAAAAAATAGCCAGGGGATTAAAAGTTGATATAAGTCCTTTTTTATTGCTATTATAATAGGACGCTTTTTATAAAAAAAACCTGATATAAAAAAAAATAATGGCATATGAAAGCCATAGATAATGCATTTGATAGTATTATCTATTTGTAAATGACCTAAAATTACTAATAAAATGCCAATTCCTTTTAAAATATCAAATTCGACTAATCTCAAAATTTTAATTCAAAAATCTATTTCAAACTCAATGGATTGATAATGTTATACTTTAAACATAAATATATTATCTGTCGATTTGTAAATCAAATAGTAAATTGTTTATTACTCACAAAAACTACAGAATAATAAAAGCTATAGCAATTGATTATAGTTTATACGATGGATTATCATACAAAAATGTAGATATGGGCAGCTATATTTATATCTCCCTCAAATAATTATTTGAGGTAATAAACCATAATGAATGCCGCTTTTGAATGTTTGTCAGATGTATAATGTCAATTTTGTGTAACGAAACATAAAATTTCGTTGCACTTGTTTTTGTTTTGTGGTTTTTTGTGAGTTTATTTTCATTATTAGTATCTTTATATTCTCACTTATATAACCAATTTTGACGTAACACTCGCAGTATCTTTTGTTTACACTCGCATCTTGTTTGAAGAATTGAGTGCTCGTATTATTTTGGGTGCAAAGGTAGCTATTTTTTCCGAATTGTATAGTGTTTTTTCGGAAATTTTTAATCTCTCCTAAATATATCACGCGTATAGACCTTGTCTTTCACGTCATCAAGGCATGTATCGTAGCGGTTGGCGATGATGGCTTGGCTTTGTTTCTTGAATGTTTCCAAATCATTGACAATACGACTGCCAAAGAATTTGCTGCCATCTTGAAGCGTGGGTTCGTAAATGATAACCTCGGCTCCTTTTGCCTTGATGCGTTTCATGATGCCTTGAATAGAAGATTGACGGAAATTGTCGCTATTTGATTTCATGGTCAAACGAAATACACCGATGGTA
>JAEEGL012283415.1_pt1 | contig 40488 bp, 42 predicted proteins | sample 9134231 | NCBI WGS metagenome assembly JAEEGL01 (sample SAMN16246548, study PRJNA631951) | gut metagenome | biome: gut microbiome; feature: rumen; material: fiber-attached | host: Bos | place: Iran: Karaj | collected 2018-10
GTTATTTGAAACTATCACATTATTTAAAAAGTAATTTATATACATATTTAATTATTGCAATGTTAATAATCTTTATTCCATCATTTATTATGTCATTATATAATGCTTCTGAAGAGATACTTAAAAGTAAAAAGAAATGGCGTATTATTTTATTAATTACATTATCAATATTTTATTTACCAATTTACTATACGATGTATGTTGCTAAAGAAGAAAAGTATTTAGGTTATATTTTGTTTATTATCACAATACCTTTAACTTTTATTACTATTAAAGCTATGAATAATAGAATATTATTGTTTTTAAATGAAGCTTATAAAAATTCAGTAAGTATTAATGAACATTATGTAACTAATTCAATTAATAATTTATTCTCAATTGATGTAGATGCATCATTTCGTTGTAAAAAAGATAATATTGGTGATTATGTTATATCTTGTGAAAGACTTCTAGATGATTCATTTATTGGAGTATATAGTTATGATGTAACAGATGATGATAATGATGAATTATATGAAAAAATAGAGTTTCATGTTAATCAAACAATAGATTATATTAAAGAACAAAACTTTGCTTATGAGATTAATGATGATACTGATATAGTTGAAATTAGTTATAATGAAAATATTATCTTAATTACTCAGAAAACATATTTAGTTGGTAATAATAAATATAGTTTAATCATAATTAAAGAAATGCCTAGATATTATATTAGCTATGATGAATATAAAAAAATGATTGATTCTGTAACATTTCTAAATTATAATTAAAGGGAGTCCTCTTAGTATAATGGATAGTACGGATTCCTCCTAAGAATTAAATGTGAGTTCGATTCTCGCAGGGGACACCATCTTAGTAATTGATTAATTTAAATAATTGAGCTATAATTAAATAGAAAGGTAGAGTTTATGGAAAAGAAATATACTGAAGATCAAGTAAGATTTGTTTATTATCGTGGAGTATCAAACGCATGGTATGATAGTAGTGACAGCTGTAGTTATGAAAGGTTTGAAGATACATTAAAATATTGTTTATCTTCTACATGGTTTCCTCCATATAAAGTTTCTAAAGAAGTAATTTATGTAACAGATGAAGGAGAAATTGGAAATGATTCTGTTTATCTTTGCCGTGTACCATCTAAAATACATCCTAGAACTTTAGATTTTGAATATGAAGTAGAATATGAAGATGGTGAAGTTGAAGTAGAGTATTCTAAATGTTATGAAGATAATGAGCAAGAGTATATAAATTCTGATTTAAAAGAAAGAGTTGCACGCATCAAAAATGCTGATAAAGAAGATAAAATAGTTTCTATTAAGGTATATAAAATAGAACATTTTTATAAAGAAGTTGATAAAAATGTATCTATGGATAATAATTTAACATTATGTTTTAGTAAAGATTATAGTAAAAAAGTTGAATCTGAAGAAGATAATGAATTTAAACATATAATTTAAACTAGCAATAGCTAGTTTTTTTATTGGAAAAAGGTTGCTAAATGATATTATTTGTGATATCCTTTTAATAGGAGTGTGTGAAAAATGTATAGTAATGAATTAGATGATGAACAAGAAGAACAAGAAAGTGGAAGTTTTTTAGCTAACTTTTACAATAACAATAAAGTATTAGTATGGATATTTATTGGTATAGTAATATTCATATTATTAATGAGTTTATTAACGAAAGGTGGAAGTAATAAGACTGAAGTGCTTACATATGATGTAACTATTCAACCAGAAGGTGATGTTTATGTTAATGTTGGTAAATCAGTTAATATCATTGCTCAAGTTAAGAATGATCCACAACCTATTCTTACTTGGAGTTCTGCTGATGAAACTATTGCTAAAGTAGATAATGGCAATGTAACAGGACTTGATTATGGTAAGACAACGGTAACTGCAACATATGTTGATGCTAAGAATGAAAAACATAGTGCATCAGCAAATGTTATAGTTGGTGATGGTGATCCAAGTATTCCATTAACAGATGTATCATTTAAAGAGGGAGATTTATTTATGCCACTTAATGATACATATCAAATAGCACTTGTTTTAAATCCATCTAGAGGATACGTTGAAAATGAGAAGTTTACTTCTTCTAATACAAGAGTAGTTACTGTTGATAGTAGAGGTATAGTAACATCTGTTGGTGAAGGTGAAGCTATTGTAACTACTGATGTTAATAATGGACAATTTAGAAAAGAATTAAGAGTATATGTAAATAGAGATTATACTAGAACAGAAATTATTGTAACTCCTGAAAGAATATCATTTGATGGAGAACTACGTAAGATAAAAGTTGGTACTATTGAAAGATTAACATATACTATTGAACCTTCAAATGCTGACCCTGATAAATTAATTTGGGAAAGTAGTGATGAAAGTGTTGTTACTGTTGAAAATGGTAAAATAAAAGGTCTTAGTGAAGGAAGAGCAGTTATTACTGTTTCATCAGTTAATGGTACAAAAGATAGAATTGATGTTGAAGTAGAAAGTGATATTGTTGAAGTAACTGATATTAATGTTGCTCTTAGTGATATTTATTTAACTACTGGACAAAGTCAAGTTATTATGCCAATTGTTACTCCTGATAATGCAAGTAATAAAGCATTAAGTTATACTTCATTAGATAGTTCAGTAGCATATGTAGTACCTAATGAAACTGGTACACAAGCTACTATTACAGGTCTTGCTTCTGGTTATACAACAATTGTTGTTAGATCAAGTAATGGTGTAGAAAAGAAAGTTTATGTTACAGTAAATGCTGCAACTGATCCAAGTGGTGGATCTAGTGGCGGTTCAAGTGGTGGATCTAGCGGAGGTTCTAGTTCATCTAGTCAAGGATTTAAGATATCTAGTAAAGATGCAAATAACGAAGGATATGTTAATGCAAAATATGAAGATACTAAACCTAGAGATAATGGTGCTAAAGCTCCAGTTAAAGTAACTGTTGAAAAGACAGATTCTTCTGTAAATAAATTAGTTATAATTGTATGTAATTATCCAGCATCTACGTCATGCCCACAATTATATCGTTATGAAACATATGGTAGTTATACATTTACATTAAATAATATTGGCGAATATGTAATTAGAGTTGAAGAATATGATAGTAATGGTAATAAGACTCGTACAACTGATAAGTTCTTATATATTAAGACTGGTGGTTCTTCATCAACAAGATGTGAAAGTATTAGGACAGCAACAGAATGTACATTACGTTCTGATTGTGAATGGGATTATACAAATTACTGTCATAGTAAAGGAACTAAAACTCCATCAACTCCAAAAGTTACAACTACTCCAAAAGTTACAACTACTCCAAAAGTAACTGTAACCCCAGTACCAAAATCTGCTAAAGATTGTAAAGCTGGTACATATTGGAATATTACATATAGTCAATGTATGGCTTGTGAAGGTAACCAATATCAAGATCAAGATGGTAAGACAACATGTAAAGATTGTAGTGGAACAGTAACTAGTAATCATAAAACATGTATTACTGATTCACCTGCAACTATTACAATTACTGATAAAGGTATAAATGATGGTCAAAAGAAAACTAACTTTAATCTTGAAGGACCATCTGGTACAACATATGCATTCAATGTAGCAGCTAATAAAGAAGGTAAATTTACATGTGCTATTGTTTCTGGTGCAGATTGTGTTAAATTTACTCAAGCTGGATTTGCTGGTCCTATAACTGCTAAAGCTAATACAAAATATGGTATTGCAGTTAAACGTATGAATGATAGTAAAACTTGTGATGCTACAGTTAGAGTAACTTATACAACAAGTGGAAATGGTGTATCAACAAAAGATGTTAAGATCCATGTTGCCGCTGTTAATACAAAAGGACTAAAATGGACATGTAAACCATTTGGTATTCTATCTACAACTTGTAGTTATTCAAGATATACAAGTAAGAGTTCTATGGAAACTACACTAAATACAGGAAGTAATACTGGAACAACTGCATATGGTTGTGTATCAGTATATCACTCACAATGTGGTGTTGGTGCTGGAAGTTGTTATCAAAAGTATCAATGTACTAAAAGTTAATTAAAGATGCAATTTGCATCTTTTTTCTTGCATTTTATAAATAATATGATATAATTTTACTTATGTGATCCGATGTATGTATTTTATATGATCATATATTTAAGTAAAGGAGTGATATCGTGAACGTAATTGATAAGATTACTAAAGAGCAACTTAATCCTAACGTTCCTGAATTCCGTGTTGGTGATACTGTAAGAGTAGACGTTAAGATTATTGAAGGAAAACGTGAAAGAATTCAAGCTTTTGAAGGTATTGTAATGGCACGTAAAGGATCAGGTATTAGTGAAACATTTACTGTAAGAAAGAATTCTTATGGTGTAGGTGTTGAAAGGGTATTCCCAGTTCATTCACCAAAACTTGCTAAGATTACTGTTATTAGACGTGGTAAAGTACGCCGTGCTAAGTTAACATTCTTACGTAAAATGGTTGGTCGTTATAAAACAGAAGAAAGGGCATAAAGATAAGTTACGACTTATCTTTTTTTGGTAAAAAGCAATGGAAAGAAAAAATAGAGTATTAAAGAATATAATGTCATATGTAATAATAATTATAATTGCATTAGTTATTAAATTCTTTATCTTTTCACCAGTTAGAGTGAATGGTACTAGTATGACTCCAACGTTAAATGATGGTGATATCATGATTCTAAATGAAATTGGTTATCGTCTTAATGGAGTTAATCGTTTTGATATTGTAGTTGCGACTATTGATGGAGAAAAATTAATTAAAAGAGTAATTGGATTACCTGGAGAAAAAGTTGAATATCGTGATAATAATTTATATGTTAACGATGAAATTGTTATTGAAAACTTTAAGCATGGTGATACGGATGATTTTAATATTTCTGAGTTAGGTTCTGAAACAGTTCCAGATGGTCACTATTTCTTAGTTGGAGATAATCGTGGTAATTCTAAAGATTCTCGTGTAGTTGGTTTTGTTCATAAAGGAAAAATAATGGGTAAAACAAGATTAGTTATTTATCCATTTGATAGAATTAGTACAGTTCAATAAAAAAAATAAATTGTGTAATTTACACAATTTTTTTGTTATACCTAGTTTTATTTTTTTTTTAATGATACAATAATATATGGTGATATAATGTATAAGATTTTATATAATAAGAAGCTAAATACTAACTCATTTGAGATGGCTATTGAAGCAGAAAATGTAGTTAAAAAATGTATGCCTGGTCAATTTGCAATAGTAATGGCTAAAAGTGATAGTGAAAGAATTCCTCTTACTATTTATGATTATGATAGAGAAAAAAATATTCTTTATTTAATATATCAAGTAGTAGGTGCTTCAACACTAGAATTATCTAAATTAACAGATGAATTATTTAGTGTAACAGGTCCACTTGGTAATGCTAATGAAATATGTGCAAATCCAGAGGAATTTAAAGATAAAAGAATTGTATATGTAGCTGGTGGTGTTGGTATTGCACCAGTTTATCCTCAAGTTAAATATTTAAAAGAATTAGGTATCAAAACAGATGTTATTTATGGTGCTAGAAATAAAGATTTATTACTTATTCAAGATAAAATAGAAAGTGTAGCTAATAAAGTTTATTATGTAACTGATGATGGTAGTTATGGTGATACTGGTTTTGTTACAACAACATTAGAAAAGAATATTAATAATTATGATATTTGTGTAGCTATTGGACCAGTTATAATGATGAAAAATGTTGCACTTTTAACAAAAAAATATAATGTTAAAACAATAGTTAGTATGAATCCACTTATGGTAGATGGTAGTGGTATGTGTGGAGCTTGTCGTTGTAAGGTAGATGGTAAGACTAAATTTGCATGTACTGATGGACCAGAATTTGATGGACATAAAGTAGACTTTGATTTAGTATTAAAACGTCTTGGTACCTATAAAGAAGAAGAAAAAGAAAAAATGGAACAAATGGAAAAAGAAATGGGGGATTAAGATGGAAAAAGTTATTGGAAAAGTAAGAGATCCTAAAGAAAGAAGTGAAACATTTCTTGAAGTAGAATTAGGTTATACTGATGAAGAAGCTAAGAAGGAAGCAGAACGTTGTTTACAATGTAATAATCCTCGTTGTATGAAGGGCTGTCCAGTTAATATAAAAATACCTGAGTTTATTAAAGCAATTAAAGAAAATGATATAAAGAAAGCATATGAAATAATTAGTGAATCATCTAGTTTACCTGCTATTTGTGGTAGGGTATGTCCTCAAGAGAAACAATGTGAAAGTATGTGTATCAAAGGACTAAAAGGTGAAGCTATATCAATTGGTTCACTAGAACGTTATGTAGCTGATTATGCTATTAAAAATGAATTAGCTAGTACTAATAAAAAAGATAGTAATGGTAAAAAGGTAGCTATTATAGGTAGTGGACCAGCAGGACTTTCTTGTGCAGGTGAACTTGCTCGAAATGGTTATGAAGTTACTATTTATGAAGTTCTTCACAAAGCTGGTGGTGTATTAACTTATGGTATTCCAGAATTTAGATTACCAAAAAGTATTGTTAAAAAAGAAGTGGATAGTTTAGAAAAACTAGGTGTTAAAATAATTTGTGATGTACCAATTGGTAATGCTATAACACTTGATGAATTAGAACAATCTTATGATGCAGTATTTTTAGGTACTGGGGCAGGACTTCCTAAGTTTATGAATATTCCTGGAGAAGATGCTAATGAAGTATTTTCGGCTAATGAAATACTTACTAGAATTAATTTAATGGGAGCTTATCAAGCGACTAGTAAAACACCAATTAAAAAAGGTAAAGTAGCTTATGTTATTGGTGGTGGTAATGTTGCAATGGATGCAGTTAGATCACTAAAACGTCTTGGTATGGAAGCTCATTTAATGTATCGAAGAAGTGAAGAAGAATTACCTGCTCGTAAAATGGAAGTAGAACATGCTAAACAAGAGGGAATAATTTTTGATTTACTTCGTAATCCAGTTAAAGTACTTACTGATGAAAATAATCATGTTATTGGTATGAAAGTAGTAGAGATGGAATTAGGAGAACCTGACGAAAGTGGACGTCGTAGTGTTACTGAAAAAAGTGGTTCTAACTATGAAGTTAAATGTGATATGATTGTTGAAGCACTTGGTACTAGTCCAAATCATGAAGCTATAAAAAGTAGTGATATAAAGTTAACTGATCGTGGATTGATTGAAGTTACTGGTACTAAAACAAGTCATGATAATGTTTTTGCTGGTGGAGATGCCGTAACAGGAGCTGCTACTGTAATACTAGCTATGGAAGCTGGTAAGAAAGCAGCTAATGAAATAATTGAATATTTAAGTAAACAAGATTGAAACATAGCAACTATTTTTGATAAAATGAAATTAGGTAATAGGAGGAATTTGTGGAATATTGCAATTTGAATATTAATTTAACTAATAAAAAAGAATTGTTTGAAATTGATAAGAAAAAAACAAAGTGTATTGTAACACTTAATGCTCAAATTATTTGTCTTGCTAATACAAATCAAGAACTATATGAATTTGTTAATAGTAATTATGCAACCATTGATGGTCAAGTACCTCTTAAGTGTGCAAAAATATTTAAAAGAAAAGAGTTTAAAAACTGTGAAAAATTATCTGGTAGTGAGATAATATATGATTTTTGTGAATTAGCTAAAAAAAAGAAAATGAAATTATTCTTTCTAGGTGGTAAAGAAGAATCTAATGCACGTGCAGTTGAAAATATTAAAAAAGATTATGGCATTGAAGTAGCAGGATTTTCTCCTAAATATGAGAATTATCCATTCTCTAAAGGATTTGTAGAAAGTTGTTTTAAAGAAATGGAAGCTTTTAAACCAGATATCGTTTTTGTAGGATTTGGTGCTCCTAAACAAGAATTCTTTATGAGAGACAATATGGATAGATTAAAGAAATGTGGAGTTAAGTATGCAGTTGGTAGTGGTGGTACAGTTGATTTTGTATCTGGTATAGTTAAAAGAGCTCCTAAATGGGTAGCTAAACTTGGTCTTGAAGGATTCTATCGTTTATTCCAAGAATTTAATAAAGCTAGATTTAAAAGACTTACTAATTCCTTTAAATTCTTTAAATATATTTGGAAAAAACCAAAGTTTATTAAAAAGTAGGTGAATTATGCTTAGTGTAGTTATTATGGCAGGAGGAGTTGGATCAAGATTTTGGCCACAATCAACTCCAGAAAAACCAAAACAATTTTTAAAATTAGTTGGTAATAAAACAATGATTCAAATGACTTATGAAAGAATGAATAGATTAGTTCCTAGTGAAAATATATTTATTGTTACTAATAGTCATTATGTTGATCTAGTTAAAGAACAATTACCAGAAATAAAAGATATTAATATAATAACTGAACCATGTGGTAGAAATACAGCACCATGTATCTTATTATCTAGTTTATATATTAAGAATTTATATGGTGAATCTAACGTAATATGTGTTGCATCAGATAGTTATATAGCTAAAGAAGATGAATTCATTGAAATAATTAAACAAGCTAATGAATTTATTAATAAAGAAAAGAAAGCTATTGTTACATTAGGTATTCAACCAACAAGACCAGAAACTGGTTATGGATATATTAAATATGAAAAAAGCGATAAATTACCAAATAAAGTAATTAAGTTTGTTGAAAAGCCTAATTTAGAATTAGCTATTGAATACCTAGAAAGTGATGAATATTTATGGAATGCTGGTATGTTTATCTTTAATAGTACTAGTATGTTAGCTGAATTAAAGAAATATTTACCTGATGAATATAAATTACTTAAAGGATTACCAAAGAAGGTTGATGAAAAATATCATAAATTCTTAGAAGAGAATTATGAAAAATGTAATAAAATATCTATTGACTATGCAGTTATGGAAAAAAGTCCAAATGTTTATGCAATACCATCAGATATTGGATGGGATGATGTAGGTAGTTGGAAATCTCTTGAGAGATATACTGAAAAAGATAATTTAGGTAATGTTGTTAAAGGAGATGCTGAATTAATAGATAGTCATGATAATGTAATATATGGACATGGTAAAAAGATAGTTTTCATTAATACTAATGATTTATTTTGTATTGATTCAGATGATGCAATTATTATTGGTAAAAGAGAAGATTTAAATAAAGTTCATTTATTAAAAGAAAAGTTAAAATAAAATATTGGTTTTTTACCAATATTTTTTTTAAAATCATTGAAAAAAATATTATAATATGATATTTTTATAATAGGTGATAATATGTATACAGATAATTACGAAGAAACTGAAAGTGAAAATGAAAGTACAACAACGTATAAAGAATCTAATGGATCAAATAATACAGTTAGAATTATTATAATAGTTATATTAATTCTTGTTCTATTAGCTTTATTATATTTTGTATTTAAAGGAAAAATTGGTAAATCTAAAGAGCCAGATAAATATGTATTAACTATTTATCCAGAAACTATTGTTGTACCACTTGGAAAAAGTCAAAACATATCATATGAAATAAGAAAGAATAATATTATTGTTCCTGATGCTTCAGTTAGATTAACTGTTGTTGATGAAACTATTGCTTCTGTTGATAATACAGTACTTACTGGTTTAAAATATGGTAAAACAATGGTTATGGCAACATATGTTAACGCTGATGGAAAATCATTCCAAGAAACTAAAGACGTAACAGTTGCTGATGGTAATCCAGATACACCTATAACTGGTGTAAATTTCCCTGAAGGTGATTTACAAATGCCATTTAATGGAACTTATAATATTAATCTAGGTATAACTCCACCAAATGGATATGTTGAAAACAAAGTAATTACTTCATCAAATCCTAATGTTGTTTTAGTAGATAATACTGGTTTAGTTACTGCAGTTAGTGAAGGTGAAGCAATAATAACTATTGATATTAATAATGGTGCATATAAAAAAGATATTATGGTTTATGTTACAAGGAATAGTGAGATATCTAAATTAGTAGTTAGTCCAACAGCTATTAGTATATCTAATCCAGTAACTAAACTTAAAGTAGGAGAAACAGCTAATTTAAAATATACAATAACTCCATCAAATGCAAGTATTGATAGTATTAAATGGACAAGTAGTAATGAAGGAGTATTAACAGTTGATTATCGTGGTAAAGTAACAGCTATTAAAGAAGGATTAGCTACTGTTAAAGTACAAACATTTAATAATCTTAGTGATAGTATAAGTATTCAAGTAGAGAAAAAAGAAGTTGTAATTAGTGATATTAGTTTATCAATAAGTGATTTAAGTTTAACAGTTGGTGAAAGTCAAATGATAGTACCAGTTATTAATCCAGCTGATGCTACTGATAAAGGTTTAATATATTCAATTGATAATCCAAGCATTGTTCAAATAGTACCTAGTCCTGATACATCATCAGTTACATTAACACCAATTGCTCAAGGAAGTGCGGTATTAACTATTAAAGCTAGTACAGGTAACGCTACTAAGACACTTAATATAACAGTAGTCGGTGGTAATACAGATGAACCAAGTGGCGGAGGCGGCGGAAGCTGTGGTAAATGTAAAACAGATTGTGGTGCAGGTAAATATTGTAATTGTGGTAAATGTGCAGGTTGTCCAGCTGGAAGTTATTGTTATAATAATAAAAAGACATCATGTCCAGCAGGTAAAGGATCTATACCAAATTCTAGTTCATATCAAGATTGTTCTAATTGTTCTAAAGGATTCTATGCAACAGGTAATGGTAAAGGTTGTGTAGCTTGTCCAAAAGGAACAACTACTAAAGGAGTTGGATCAACAAGTAAGAATGATTGTAGTATAAAAGTAACTCCATCACCAACAGCTACTCCAATTAAATGTAATCCAGGATATTATTTATCAAATGGAAAATGTGCAATATGCCGTAAAGGATATTACTGTCCAGGAAATAATAATGAAATAAAGTGTGCTCCTGGAAGAACAACAACTGGTACTGGTAAGACCAAAGTTGGAGATTGTGTAAGCGCTAATTAAAGTAATAAAGAAAAAGTCTAATTAATAGATTTTTTCTTTTTATTATGTTATGATTAAAGTGGTGATAGAATGGAAGTTTTAAAGAATATTTTTAGAGAATATGATATTAGGGGAGTATATGGTACCGAATTAACTGATGAACTTGCATACCATATTGGTCGAGCTTTTGGAACAAACTTAATTAGAAAGAATATTTTAAGTACTGTAGTAGCTTATGATAATCGTTTATCTAGTGAAAGTTTAGAAAAAAATCTAACTAAAGGTTTAGTTGATTGTGGTGTTAAAGTATTAAGAATTGGTTTAGCTACTACACCAATGTGTTATTTTGCAGCAAATTACTTGAATACTAATTCTAGTATGATGATAACTGCATCTCATAATCCAAAAGAATATAATGGTTTTAAATTTTCATATAACGGTATTCATAATGCTTATGGTGCTGAAGTAATGGAAATATATAATATTATTACCAATAGTGATTATGTTGATGGAAAAGGTAGTATAGAAAATGTTGATATAAGAGAAGCATATATTGATTTAGTTATTTCTAAACTAAATTTTGGTAATCGTAAAATAAAAGTAGTTTATGATTGCGGTAATGGTACTAGTAGTATAATAGCTGATGATATATTTGATAAAATAAAAGATAAAGTAGATAGTATACCATTATTTAATATATCAGATGGTAATTTTCCTAATCATCATCCAGATCCATGTGTTGAAGAAAATTTAGCTATTTTAAAAGATAAAGTAAAAGAAGTTGGTGCAGATTTAGGTGTTGGATATGATGGTGATGCAGATAGAGTAGGATTTATTGATGAAAAAGGAACATTTATTCCTGTAGATAAATTCTTAGCTGTTATGTGGGATTATTTATATGATAAAGTTGATAAGAAAGAATGCTTGTATGATGTTAAATGTTCTAAAACACTTGAAGATGAACTTAATAAACTAGGTGTAACACCAATAGAATATAGAACAGGTAATTCTTATACTCGTATGCAAACAGCTAAGGGAGATTATCCACTTAGTGGTGAGTTGTCTGGTCATATTTATTTCCGTGATAGATGGCCAGGTTATGATGATGGAATATATAGTGGCATGAGATTAATTGAAATGTTATCTCACTCAGATAAACCCCTTAGTAGTTATTTAGATAATCTTTCTAAATATTATTCAACACCTGAAATTAAAGTAAAAGTTGATGATGATAAGAAGTTTAATATTGTTGATAAGATAAGAGAATATTGTGATAGTAAAGGTTATACTTATGGAACAATTGATGGTGTTAAAGTTAAATATCCTGATGGTTTTGCATTAGTACGTGCAAGTAATACAGGACCTAATATAACTTTAAGATTTGAAGCTAAAACAGAAGATAGATTACAAGAAATACAAAATGAATTTCAAAATGAGTTACAAAAATATATAAATTAATGATATAATATAGCAACAAGGAGGGATATTATGAAGAAAAAACGTATTAGAAATTTAGTTATATTTTCTTCAGTAATAACTCTTCTTTTTGTAACTGGTTATTCTTTAAAAAGAAAAAAGAAAGATATTAAAATAGAAAAAAATAAAATAGAATATAATAGTGGAACTATCTATATTGGTGATGATGATTATTTAGACACTATTAAAACTCTTGGTCCAAATGATGTACTTGTACTTGATAAAAGATATGATAAAGATCCTAATTTAAAAATATATGGTTCATATAAAATAACTAATCCAGAAATTAGGGAAGAAATAATTGATGCTTTACTTAAATTAGAATCTATGGAAGATACTCCATGGGAAAGAAGTAAAGTTAGTTTATTAAGAGAATGGTATGCACATAATCTATTATATGATGTTAGTGTTGAAACACATCGTACAGCTGATGTAGACTTAAATAATAACGATGAAAAGACATATCGAATTAGAGATAAGTTTTTTGATTAGGAAGTGATATAATGAAAAAAATAATGATAGTAGAAGATGATGAAGTAATAGCTAAAGAATTATTACTTTTATTAAATAATTCTAATTATGAAGCTTGTATACTAAAGAATTTTAAAATGGCTAAAGAAGAAATATTAAATAGTAACGTAGATTTAGTATTATTAGATATTAATATTCCTTATTTAAATGGTGAACTATTATTAAAAGAAATAAGAAAAACTTCTCATATACCAGTAATTATGGTTACAAGTAAAACTAGTGAAGCAGATGAAGTAATATCATATTCCTATGGAGCAGATGATTATATAACTAAACCATATAATCCAACTATTTTATTGTTAAAAATAGGTGCTTTATTTAAAAGATGTGAATTAAATAAAAGTACAGTAACATATAAAGATTTAGTATTTGATATTGGTAAAGGAATTGTCTCTAATAAAGATAAAGAAATTATCTTAACAAAGAATGAAATAATTATATTTAATTTATTACTTAATAACAAAGATAGAATAGTTTCTAAAGATGAATTAATGACTGATTTATGGAATAATGATGAATATGTTAATGAGAATGCATTAACCGTTAATATTAGTAGATTAAGATCTAAATTAAGAGAATTAGGTTATGAAGAAATAATAGAAACTAGAAAAGGAATAGGGTATAGAATAATATGAAATTAAGAATATATATTAAAGATCATATAATTAATATCTTAGTATATTTATTATCATCACTTATGATTTTTTTAATACTAAAAGCTTTTAATACTAATCCACAAGCTATAATCTTAGTATTATTCTTTCTATTAATAAATGGTTTATCAATAATATTTATAAGTTTTTATCGTAAGAATAAATTCTATCTTATTTTAATAAATAATCTTAATAAATTAAATAAAAAATATTTAATATTAGAAACTATACCAACACCAACTACATATGAAGAGAAAATTATGGTAGATATCTTATATGATATTAATAAATCAATGGTAGAAAATATTAATGAATATAAAAAGAATATTAATGAATTTAAAGAGTTTGTTGAAATATGGATACACGAAGTTAAAATACCAATATCTAGTTTAATGTTAAAATGTCATAATCATAAAGAAAAATATGGTAAAGATTTCTTAAGTATTATAAGAAAACTAGATAATAATATTGATGAAGTATTATATTATGTACGATCAGAAAATACTGAAAAAGATTTTGCAATAAGTGAAGTAGATTTAAAAGAAGTAATAAGAAATGTTAGTATTAAAAATAAAGATGATTTATTAGAAAATAATGTATCTTTCACAACTAATCTAAAATCAGTAAAAGTAAACACTGATAAGAAATGGTTAGAGTTTATTATTAATCAAATTATTAATAATAGTATTAAATATAAAAGTGATGATTCTGTTATTAAAATAAGTAGTAAAGAAGATAATGAAAAAACAGTTCTGGAAATATATGATAATGGTATTGGTATACCTAGTAAAGATATTAATCGTGTATTTGATAAATCATTTACTGGAAGTAATGGAAGAGATAAAGTTAAATCAACTGGTATGGGATTATATATAATAAAAAGATTATGTGATAAACTAGGTCATAATATCTATATTGAAAGTGAAGAAAAGAAATATACTAAAGTAATTATAGAATTTGGTAAAAATGATTTATATAAAATTTAATATTACAAAAATGTAATGTATCGTAATGTTTAAAGAAAGACAAAAAATCTTTCTTTTATTACAATTGATAGTGAAGGAGAGGAAAATGGAAAAAATATTACAAGTTAAAAATATTTTAAAATATTATGGTAACAAATCAAGTTTAACTAAAGCAGTTGATGATATATCATTTGATGTTTCTAAGGGTGAGTTTGTTGCTATAATGGGGGCTAGTGGTTCTGGTAAAACCACACTATTGAATTTAATATCAACTATTGATAAAGTAACAGCTGGTGAAATAATTGTTGATAATGAAGATGTAACTAAATTAAGAGGAGGGAAACTAAATAAATTTAGAAGAAATAAACTAGGTTTTATTTTCCAAGATTTTAATCTTTTAGATACATTAACTGGATATGAAAATATATCTCTTGCACTATCTATTCAAAATGTATTATCTTTTGAACAAGAAAAAAGAATAAATGATGTAGCTAATGAATTAGAGATTAGTAAAATATTAAATAAATATCCATATCAAATGAGTGGTGGAGAAAAACAAAGAATTGCTTGTGCTAGAGCAATAGTAACTAATCCAAGTTTAATACTTGCTGATGAACCAACTGGATCACTTGATTCTAAGTCATCTAAGCAATTATTAAATAGTTTAAAGTATTTAAATGAAGAACTTAAATCAACTATTCTTATGGTTACTCATGATGCTTTTACTGCAAGTTATGCATCTCGTGTTATTTTTATTAAAGATGGAAAAATATTTAATGAATTACAAAGAGGTGATATGAATAGAAAAGAATTCTTTGATAGTATAATAGATGTTGTCACTCTACTTGGGGGTGAATTAAACGATGCTTTGTAAACTATCAATATCAAACATAAAAAAGAGTTTTAAAGATTATGCAATTTATTTTATTACCTTAATACTTGGCGTATGTATATTTTATGTATTTAATTCAATGGATTCACAAACTGCAATGTTAGCTTTAAATGCAAGACAGATAGATATGACTAATTTATTAACTGAAGTATTATCTTATGTATCAGTGTTTGTATCTTTTATCTTAGGTTTCTTAATTATTTATGCATCTAGATTTTTAATTAAAAAAAGAAATAAAGAGTTTGGTATATATATGACACTTGGTATGTCTAAAAGAAAAATATCAGTCATTCTACTTATAGAAACATTAATTATTGGTTTAATTTCTTTAGTAGTAGGCCTTGCTTTAGGTGTAATGTTATCTCAAGTAACTAGTGTATTTGTTGCAAGACTTTTTGAAGCTAATATGGAAAAGTTTGTCTTTAATTTTTCAAAAGCAGCTATGATTAAAACTATAATATATTTTGGAATAATATATTTAATAGTAATGATATTTAATACAATTATTATTAGTAAAAACAAACTAATTAATTTATTAAATGCTAGTAAGAAAAATGAAACTATTAAAATAAAAAACTCTTATGTTTGTATAATATTATTTATTATATCTGTAGTAATGTTAGGTTATGCATACTATATGGTAACTGGTGGAGTAAATGAATTAATTAAACATGATGTTAGTATATTACTTAAACCAGTAGGACTTGGTATTCTTGGAACAATTATTCTATTTTATTCAATTTCTGGAATGTTTTTAAAGTTACTTTCTAAATGTAAAAATATTTATTACAAGAAATTAAATGTTTTCACTTTTAAGGGAATTAGTAGTAGAGTAAATACTATGGTAGTATCAATGTCTATAATTTGTATTATGTTATTTATTACCTTATGTGTATTATCAAGTGTATTTACCATAAGAAGTTATCTTAATAATTCTCTTAATAAATATGCACCAGTAGATTTTGAATTAGTTGGCTTTTATAGTAATGGTAATGAAAAAGTAGATTTAGTAAGTTTTATTGAAAATGATGAAGTATTAAAGAATAATACTAAAGATATTGAAGTAGTTAATATGTATATTGATGAAAATTTTCATTATGATGATTCTTTAGGAAATTATAAAGAAGATTATGCGAAAGAAAGAACAAACTATTTAGGAAGATCTACACTAGTTCATATTATGGGTGAAACTGATTATAATAAATTAGCTAAACTATATAATATGGATACTGTTAATGTTAATAGTGATGAATATGCTATAGTAGCTAATTTTAAACCAGAAATTTATCAAGAAGTAGTAAAAAGAGATAGTATCATTAAAATATATAATAAAGATTTAAAACCAACTAAAGTAGTTGATGGATTTTATATAATTGGTGGAAATGCTACTAATGATGGATTCTTTGTAGTAGATGATAGCTTATTAAGTCATGATAATATTCGTAGTCAAATAATAACAGGTAATTATAAAGATACAACAGAAGATACTATAGAATTAATGGAAAAGAAAATTAATGATTTTACTCCAAAATATTCAATTATGAAACAAACTAAACAAGAAATTAAGGATTCATCTACGGGTTTATCGATGATTATTACTTTCTTAGGTATTTATTTAGGTATTATATTCTTAATATCATCATCAGCTATTCTTTCTTTAAAGCAATTATCAGATTGTATTGATGATAAGAATAAATATCAAGTATTAAGACAAATAGGGGCAGATGAAAAAGAAATAAATAAAGCTTTATTTAAACAATCATTAATATTCTTTATGATGCCTTTAGTAGTAGCTATTATTCATACAGTATTTGGATTAGAATTCTGTCATTTCTTATTAAGTAGTATGGGTATTGCTGGTATGCTTGATGGTGTAGTAATGACTCTTACTTTTTTAATAGTTATTTATGGAATATACTTTATTGCAACGTATTTGTGTAGTAAAAATATTATAAGAGAAAGAATGTAAGAGTAGCTAAATTTGATTATTTTTTAAAAATATGATATAATTACACTCGTAATAAATCAATTAGTTATTCGCGTTTTATTACCGTGACACTTTTATAAGTGAGGTTAATAATGATGAGAGCCTAGAATCTCCTCATGAATAACAAATCAAACACAGAAAATTTTGTGGTGGTTTTGCTGTTCATGAAAGGAGGTTCTTTTTTATACCACAACTAAAAAAAGAAAGAAGGTAATATTATGAAATTATTCAAGGAAGTTTTAAAAAACAATTTAGGGATGATAATATTCTATGTAGTAATAGGTGTTATAATCAATTTCTTAGATTTATATGGTGTAACTTATTATCAAAAAATATTGGATGCATTCCAATTCAAAACATTAACTCTTGCTCCGTTAATAATCTATGGTGTTTTATTAATCATTTCAACAATACTTGGTTACATTGAAAATTATCCAGAACAACAAGTAAAGAATCGATTATATTTAGATTTTAAATTACAAGCTTTAAAGAAAATGAAATCGATTGATTACTTAGAATATCAGAAACTAGGAACTGGTCGTTTGATGCAAAGAATTGAAGATGGTGCAACGGCATCACGTGATGTAATGATTGACTATTTCTTAAAAATAATACGTTATTTAATACCAACAGCATTATTCAGTTTAATATTTATTTATCGTGTTAAAAAAGAATATGTATTATTTGTGTTACTAGGTTATGTAATTGTTATAATAGTATCAAACATTTTATTAAAAAGACTTTACAAGTTAAAAGAAACTATTTTAATAAACCAAGAGTTATTAAACAAACATTTAGTACGTGGTTTTATGGAACTAGTAGTTTTCAGAACAAACAAAAAGTACGACAGTGAAATAGTAATAACTAAAGATGGAATAAAAAACATTGCAGATGGTAAAACAAAGATAAAATTAGTTCATGAAATATTCTTTTCAGCTTTTGATTTAATTGTAAATGTTTTAAAAGTAATTGTACTTGCATACGCAGTACTTAAATCAGACTTATCAGTAGGTGCAGTAGTTACAGTTATTGCATTACTTGGTAAAGCTTATTTACCAATTGCAATATTCAATGTTGAATATGTAGATTACAAATTAAACAAAGTAGCGGTTAACAAATACATAAATTTCTTAGATTTAAATGATGATGTTGGACTAGAGAAGGGGTTAACTTTAAAAAAGGTTGATGGTGAAATTTCTATCAAAAATCTATCTTATGCTTACGAAAGTGAGCAAGTGCTTCACAATGTATCTTTAAAAATACCTGCTAACACATCAATTGCTTTAGTAGGTGAGAGTGGATCTGGAAAATCAACAATTGTTAAATTAATAATGGGATTAATCAAGTACCAAGAAGGAAACATTTTAATAGATGGAAAAGAATTAAAAGAGATAAACTTAAATTCATTATATGATCATGTAACTTATGTTTCACAGGAAGTTCCAATATTTGATGGAACATTACGTGAAAACTTAGTATTTGACAAGAAAATAGAAGATGATGAAATATTAAAAGTTTTAAAATTAGTTTGTCTTGACAAGTTCTATGAAAAACTCGCTAATGGATTAGACACAGAACTTGGTGAACGTGGAATAAAGATGTCTGGTGGTGAGAGACAACGTGTTGCTCTTGCAAGATTATTCTTTGATTCTTCTAAGATAATAATACTTGATGAAGCAACTTCTGCAATTGACAACATAAATGAAAAGATTGTTATGGAAAACATTGTTAAACATTTAAAAGACAAAACAATAATAATTGTTGCGCACCGTTTAGAAACTATTAAAGATGTTAATGTTATTTATGCACTATCTGATGGTGTTATAAAAGAACAAGGAACTTACAAAGAGTTAATGAACAAAAATGGTTATTTTGCAAAACTTTATAAGTCAAGAAAGTAAAGAAAGTAGGAGTAATCCTACTTTTATGTTATAATAAAACTTAGTTGGAAGTGATTATATGAAAAATGAATTAATTAAAAATATTGATTTAATTCATACAACTAAATTAGGTGAAGAAAGAATAAAAAAGAATTTAAATATATTCAGTGATGTAATATTATTTACTAAAAAAATGATTTTAAATGATAATTCATTAATAACTAAAGTTGGTAAGAATTATTATGTTGATGTTAATAATATTATAATAACTATTAATTCATATAATTACTGTATAATAACTGCTAAGAAAGTAAAAAAACTAGCTTTAAAAAGTTATTTAGAAAAGTATCAAAATAAAAAAATAAAACTATTTGTAGATATGGATGGTGTTATAGCTGATTATTTATTTAATGAAGCTAGAAAATATGATCAAAAAAGACCATTATATAGTAATATAAAAAAACTAGAAGAAATATCTAAAATGAAGAATGTTGAATTATATATATTTTCAGCAACTAGATATAATGAAGGAGAAGAAGAAAAACATTGGTGGTTAGATACTTTTGTTCCATTCTTTAAAAAAGAAAATAGGATAATTATATCAAGAGAAGCTAATAATATGGAAAAGTCATCTATTTTAAAAGCTAATTATTTAAAAAATTATAAACGTGATGGTAGTATAATAATTGTTATTGATGATGACCCAAGGAATTTAAAAGAAATAAATAAATTGAATGAAGATGTTATTTTGTTAAAAGATACAATTTTGGAGGATTAGAATGTATAAATATATAGTGTTAGATTTTGGTAATGTAGTAGCTGTTAGTCCATGGAGAAATTGGGATATAACACCAAAATTCGTTGAATTACTTGATATTAATAAAATAGATATGGGAAAGTATCAAGAAATAAAAAAGAAATATAGACATTTGTTATCAGAAAAGATTATCTCTTTAGATGAAGAATATGATATGTTTACTAGATATTATGATGGAATACTTAGTGAATTAGATTGTCCTGGTTATACTAAAGAAATAGGGAAAGCTATTGCTTATGATAGAACATATAATAATGGTAAATATGAGTTATGTAAAAATGTTGAAGAAGAATTAAAGTTATTAAAAGAAAAATACACATTAATTATGTTAACTGATAATTGGCCTTGTGTATTTGATTATTTAAAAGATACTAATTTAGATAAATATTTTGATAGAATATATGTTTCATCTATATATGGTTCTATTAAAGAAGAAGGAACATTCTTTGATTATCCAATAAATGATTATGATATTAAAAAAGGTGAAGCTTTATTTGTTGATGATCATGAATCTAATCTTGATGTAGCAGTTGAAAAAGGATTTGATGTACTACTAATGGATCGTGATAATAAAGTTAGTGATAGTAAATATGAAATAATACATGATTTATTTAATTTAGAAAAAAAGAATGAACAACGAAAGAAGATAAAAAAGTAAAATAAAACTACAAGATTAAATTCTTGTAGTTTTTTGTTCAGCTAATTTCTTATCCAAGTCTGGAATTATAACATTTCCACGAGATGTATATTTGTCATATTCAGTTTTTTCTATACCATCTTTACTTATTTCATAAGCTGTTGATTTGAAATTATCCATATCATGTACTATAAACATAAATACATCAATATTATTTTCAGTTATATAATTTTTTAATAAATTAAATATAGTTTCTATTTTATCTTTATTACCATCAACATCTTTTATTTGGATATAACTAGATTCAACTTTTTTACCTTGTAAAGTATATTTCTTAAGACCATACAAGTAAACACTATTTAAATCATCTAAATCATTTAAACATAAACCAATATCTAAATAATCGTCTAGATTAACTCCATATTCAAGACATTTTTCTTTTAATAACTTAACTTCATTTTGATTAGTCTTAGTTGATTTAAATGCTACTGTATCAACAATAGCTGCTACTAAGATTGGAACAAAGTTTTCTTTAGTAACATATTCTTCAAGTAATCTTAATAAAACTGTTGTTGTTGAACATGATTGTAAATTATAATATGCATGTTTTATAGTTGGTTTATAATCTGATGTTGGTGGATGATGATCAAAGATAGCTGATATTGGATTATTATACCTAGTTTCTTCATAATGATCTACTAAAATAAGTTTATCTTCTGGATCAATATTTTTTTCTTTATAATCATCAACATTTATTCCTAAATCTTTAGCTACTTTAACAGTTATATCATCAACAACATCATCAGGAATAATAAACTTAAAATTCTTTTCTCTTGTATTATTATTTAATATTTTCTCTAATATAACACCACTTAAAACACTATCAACATCTGGATTTTGATGTCCTAAAATAATATATTTCATATCTACCTCTAACAATAATTATAAATATATTATTATTATTTGTAAACAATTACTTTACTTATTACTTTGAAATTATTATCATGTTGTGTTATATTAAAGTAGGTGATAGAATGAGCGTAAAAGAATTGTTTGAAATATTATTAACTGATAAACCAAGTGAGATATTATTAGCTCATGAAAAAGAATTGTTTGAGTTAGTTCCTGATTTAAAACCATGTAAGGGATTTGATCAAAATACTAAATGGCATGTATATGATGTATATGGTCATATTATGAATGTAGTTGATAATGTAGAAAATGATCTTGTTTTAAGAGTAGCTGCACTATTTCATGATGTAGGTAAACCACCTTGTTATTATGAAGATAGTAAAGGAACTGGTCATTTTAAAGGACATTGGGTAGTATCTGAACAAATGTTTGATTCTTTTGCTAAAAAACATCATCTTAATGAAGAGTTTTGTAATGAAGTTAAAGAAATAATATTATTTCATGATATTAGAGTTCCAGAAATGAGTGAAGAAAGTATTAGAAATATTAGTGAAGCTCTAGGACCTGAGAAAATAAAAAGATTATATCAATTTAAAAGAGCTGATTTAAAAGCAATGAATAAAGAGTTTCATTATGTCTTAGCTAGTTATGACACTGAAGAAGAAAATATGATTAAAATGGCTAATGAAGGCAAAAGAAAGAGTTATTAAAAAATAGGAGATTTATGAATACAGATAATATTACCATTAATACTCAAAGTAGTATAAAGATGGTTTTTGATAAAACAATATATTTTGATCCATTTAAAATAGAAAACAATTATAATGATGCAGATATAATATTTATTACTCATAATCATTATGATCATATGGATATAAATTCTATTTATAAAGTTAAAAATGATAATACTATTATTATTGCTCCTGTTAGTATGCAAAGTGTTATTGAAAAGATTAGTTTTAAAAAATATGTTTTCTTAAATCCATTTGATGAAGTAAATATTGATAATGTTTTTATTAAGACAATCCCTGCTTATAATATTAATAAAGAGTTTCATCCAAGAAATAATAATTGGTTAGGTTATATAGTTACTATTAATGGTATTACTTATTATATTGCTGGTGATACAGATAAAACAAAAGAAGCAGAATCTATTAAATGTGATATAGCTTTACTTCCTATTGGAGGACATTTTACAATGAATAAAGAAGAAGCTAGTGAATTAACTAGAATTATTTCGCCAAAGATAGTTATACCAACTCATTATGGTTCTATTATTGGTGATAAGTCTTTTGGAAAAGAATTTAAAGAATTATTAAGTGATACTAATATTATGGTAATAGAAAAACTTGAAGAATAATTAGGTGATTTATGGGAATTAAGAATTTAAAAGTTTATAAATCAATAAGTGACTTTTTTAAGAATTTATATCATGTAACAATAGCTTATAGTGATTGTGAAATAAAAGAAGCACATTTGCATAAATATGTTAAAAATGGTTTTGTTAGATATTTTCCAAAAGAGAAATTATATTATCGTGGTTATGAATGGACTGATGAAATAAGACCTATTGATTATGAAAATGGAGAATTAACAAAATTTGAACTTAAACATGGTTTAATTAGAATGTCTGATAATTATGAATATTTAAGAAAACAACATGCAATAAATAAAGATTTTATTGAGTATGAATATGAGTATGAAGAACAGTATACAACTTATATAATCGTCGGTAGTGGTAAAAATGAAATTATGATTCCACAATATCACACTAGGACTTGTTATGATTGGACAAAGAATCCAAATCATTCTAATTTAACCGGTGAATATCGAATTGGTCATTATATGTATGAAGCTTATAAGATAGAAGGAAAAGATGATAAGAATTTTAATTATAATAAAAGAGGTATCTTAGTTAAAAGTCCAAAAGTTGATGATATTATGACATTAAAGGATGAATATGAATATATTAAAGAAAATTATACAAGTATTCATTATACATATTATGAAAAAGAAGAAGAGAAAGATAATAGTAAGTAAACTATTATCTTTTTAATTGAGTTTTAAAATCATTTATGTTAAAATTAAAATAGGTGAGAATATGGATTTAACAAAAGCTAAAAGTATATTAGGGATTGATGGTGGATTTAGTTTAGACGATTTAAAAGAAAAGTTTAGAGGTCTAGCTAAAGTATTTCATCCAGATTTAGGTGGAGATTCTAGTAAAATGAGTGAATTACTGGATGCTTATCGTACACTTAAGAATAATATTACTACAGCCATTATTCCTTTTAATGGTGGTAAAGATAATCTTCCTTCAGTAATAAGTGGTGGTATTAATTTACCTAGTGTTTCTGAAGTAGGTGGAGCTATTAAAGAAGTTTTAGGTGGTGCAATAATTAAAACTGGTACAGCAGCTAAAGAAATAATTGAAATAGTTCGTGAAAAAGTAGAAGAATATCAAGAATATAAAGAAGAGCAAGAAGCATATAAATTTGATAAAAATGATATGTATGAAATACTTAACACTTTAGAAGAAACAGATGATTTTAGAATATTAAAAGATATTAATAAAAAGTTCTTGGATGATCCATATTTTATGCTTATGGCAATTGATATAGTTCCAGAGTCTATCTATTATGCAACAAAAAGATTAAAAAGTGATCCAGATTTTATGATAGATGTATATGATAATAATCCAGAATTATTATACTTTGCTGATGGTAGTTTAAAAAGCAATAGAGAGTTTGTTATAAGAGCATTAGAAATATATACATGTTCCACATTAGAGTTTTGTGATAAATCATTTAGAAATGATTTTACTATAATGAAAAGAGCTGTACAAATAGATGGTTTAGCTTATAAATATGCATCGTTTGAATTAAAAAGTAATATTGAAATAATTAAAACAGCTCTATCGCAAAATAGTTCAGTTATTAATATGATTAATCCATCAATAATTAGTTCTAATAAATTATATTCAGAACCTGAATTTATCTTAGCAGCTATTAAAGAAAATAATGAAGCTATTGTTAATAAAGCAGATGATGAATTATGGTCTAATAAAGATTTTGTAATTAAAGCTTTAAAAATAAGAAAAGATTTAGTTAATAAAGTTGATAAAAAACTATTTAATGATATAGACTTTGTTAAAGAAGCTATGGAAATAGATACATCTTTACTAGCATATATGGGAAGTGAATTAAAGAATAATAAAGAGTTTGCTATTTACTGTGTAGAAAAAGATGGTAATAGTTTAAAATACTTTAGTGGAGATATTAAAGCTAATAAAAATATTGTAGAAAAAGCTTTAGATAATAATGTAGATTCATTTGTATATGCAGCACCTGGATTAGCTTTAGATGAAGGATATTTATCAAAAATAGCTAAGAAATACGGTATGGGTGCAAATCGTCCATTATATGAAGAAAAGAAATATATGGAAATGGTTATTAAAGCAAATGGAATTTATGCATGGGAAAAAGCTCAAAGTATTAATCCATATGCCTTTGATATAGATGTGTTAATTTCTTTATTAAGAAGTAGTTCAACAACAGAAGTAGAACTTATTTATAATTCAGTTAAACATCAAGATCAAATGAAAGATACGGCTTGTGGTAAAGTTTTAGATGGTGATAGAATAACTCTTAATGGTGAAAAGAAATTACAATATAAAGAATGTAAATATTGTGGAGCTAGATATTGGGGTAATAATGATGAATTATCTAATCTATTTGATTTAGAATATCATTTAGCAATTAGAAACTATGTTGATTTTGATGAAAAATTAGTTCCATATATAATTAAAAGAGCTAGAGAAATGCAATCAATTGATTTTAATATTCTTAAGTATTTCCCAAGTACTAAAACAGAAGATGCAAATTATATGTTAGAATTAGCTTCTGAATTTGGTATTAAAGCAATTAATTATTATACTGGTGAAGATAGAAATACTTTAGCAAGAACATGCGTTACTCAATATGGAATAGATTCATTAAAAGAACTTAACTCATCTTATTTAGAAGATGAAGGATTTATTGCATTAATGATTAGAGATTACGGAGAAGCAGTATTAGATTATATTAATCCAAATAAGATTGATATAGATAAAGTAAAAGAAAATATTAATAAATTAGATGAATTAAGATCATTAGCAGGAAAAAGATAGAATAAAACCTAATACTTGTATTAGGTTTTTTTATGTTATAATGGTGTAGGTGATACTATGGACAATTTTATGAAACTAAATAATTTAGATATTGGTGTTAGTGAAATAGAGTTTGATATTGATGGTACAATAAGAATCATTGATAAAAATCATAAATATTCTTTATTAGTATGGATTAGATATAATAAAGATGAAATTGATAAGTTAGAAATTGGTGAGAAAAAAGATATATCATTTAATGAATATACTATTTCAGAATATAATGAATCAGCTATTGTTTGGCCAGTAGTATCACAAGTAGAAAGAATAAAAGAAAATATTATGTGTTTCTATTTTAAGTTTGATAATATAGAAAAAGATGTTTGTTATATGAATGAAAGAGAATCTTTTGATATTAAACTACATTCTTTTGAATGCAAAGCGTATGTTAATTATCAAAAAGGTATGATTATGAAATATATTATTCCAACTATAGAAACTAATCGTTTAATCTTAAAAAAAGGAAATCTTGATGATTATCAAAAAGTATATGAATATGATTTTACTAGATTAAGAAATATAGATGGTGAATTTGAATATGTTAAATTAGATCCTACAAAAATAAATGGTTATGAAAAATATGCAGATGATGAAAATAATGTTCTTGATTTTATAATCTATTTAAAAGATAATAAACCAATAGGTAATATTACTTATGATAGATATGATGATAAATTAAAATCATTGGAAATAAGTATTAATATTCATCCTAATTATTGGAAAAATGGATATGCTACTGAAGCTATGATATCTTCAATGAAATATGTTTTTAATAACCTAAATATTGATAAGATTTTCTATGGATATGCAAAAGATAATTATAAGTCAAAAGGATTAAGTGATAAAATAGGGTTTAAATATTTTGATGAACATATTACTCATTATACAAGACTTAATAAAGATATTCTTGAAATAGATACGGTTATGAATAAATATATGTTTGAGAAATTATATAAAAAATAAAAAGCTACTCAGTAGCTTTTTTTTCTGTTTTCTTTAAACTATCAAATACGGTAGCTTCTTTTAGTGAAGGGAAGTATTTTTCCATTGTTTCTTTTAATAAATTAGCTTTTTCTAATAAATGTGGATATTCTAATATAGGACTATTTTCTTCTTGACTACAAATATTTTCAAAAACTCTTGCAATATCTTCAGTAGGATAAGATTTAGCATATGAATCAAAGAAATAAACATTATTTTTATCTTCTTCAGATATTGTATATTTATCACTAGCATCTATTTTATATGTATATTGATATTCAAACTTTTTCGGATTCATTTTAAACCATTTCTCATATATATTAGAATCCATTTTATATTCAGTATTGTGCATTAATTCATGACATAATGTACTTTTAAGACCCCAACCATTTGAATCAACAACAACACCATATTCATTATTTCTATTTAGTGTATAACCACTAGGGAAAGATGTAGTATCAGCACCTTCCATTGGTATTATTTGATCAGCTAGATAAATAACAATACCTTTGTTTCCTTTTTCTCTAAATTTATCAAAGAATTCTACATTATATTTGTTTAATACTTCTTCCATAATATTAAGGGCAGAAACTAGAATGTAATTATTATTCATAACTGTTGTTTTAAATGTTTCATTTTTGATATTAACTTGATCTTTGTAAACAATATCTACATGGAATTTATCTTCTAATTCTAAAACTTTTTTATCAATTAAATCATCCATATATTTAGTATATTCTTTAATTGATCCATAACTCGTTTTAGTAGCTTTTTTAGTATCTAATAAATAGATTGTACAATCAACTGCATATGAAGATAAATATATATAATCCCCATTAAAGTCAATACCACTAATTTCTTTTTCAAATTTGTATTCATATCGTTCAATAGTTTTTTTACTTAAATCTAATGCATATAATTGATTATTTTCAAGGAAATAGAAAACATTGTTTTCGATAGTTGAAGTACGTGCATAATTACCAAGATTTAAATCAGTATATTCAGTAATTTTTTTACTAGCTAAATCATATGTTGTAATATTACCATTTGTCAAAGCATAAAATCCTCGATCATATTTTGAGTAAAATAAATCTAGCTTTTTTTCATATGTATCATTAGTAACATCATAATATAGATAATCTCTATCATCTCTGGAATAGAATACTAAATAAATATTTCCATCAATAGTATATTCTCCAAAAAATGATGAATCAGGAAAATCAAATTTTAATTCTTTAATAACCTTATTATTTTCATCATAAATTGTTTTATTTTTTAGTGTTGCAAATTTACCTTGATAAATTAATACATCTACTTGTTCTTTCTTATTAATTGGTTTTTTAAATACTAAATTAAGTTTATAATCATAATAAACATCTTCAACTTGATTATCTAAAAAATAGTTTTCATTATTATGATCAGTATTTGCACAGTTTATGTAACCTTTTTCAAATGAACAATAATCATATTTTTTACCTATTGTTCCAACTTTCTTTGGTTTTTTAGAGTGAATATTATATTTATATAATGTGTATTTTACATCTTCTTGCATTAAGTAATATATGTTATCATTTTCAATTATCATTGGTATATATGTCTCTTTATCACCCTTAATTTTATAACGATAAACACCTTCATCAAGTTTTTCACCCTTAATTGTTCTACTATATAAATAACCTAATACTAAAGAAATAATTAAAATTATAACACCTACAATTATTAAGATATTTTTCTTTATTATTAATTTCTTTTTTTTCATCTTTTTTTCCATGTTACATCTCCCCATTAATTTAATAAAATTATAGCACAAGAAAAAAAATAGTCTAGTTATAATTAATAGTTTAATGTCAAGTTTACTATTTTTTTATGATATAATTAATTTAGGTGAAGGTTATGGTAGTATTTGTTGGTTGTTCAAGTTCAAATATGGTTGATGAGAAGTATTTAACAGCAGCTTCTAATTTAGCAGAATATTTATGTGAACATGATTGTACTTTATTATTTGGTTCATCAGAAAATGGTATGATGGGTAGTGTATATAGAGTATTTAAAAAGAATAATTGTAAAATAATTTCAGTATTACCAAAAGAATATTATGGTACTTTAATGGAAGTAGATGCGGATGAAAAAGTATTAGTTAACACATGTAGTGATCAATTAAGATATTTAGTTAATACCGGTGATTTAACTATTATATTACCAGGTAGTTTTGGTACATTATCTGAGTTAATGGCTTCCATTCAATGTAAAAAAGTAGGGGAACATAATAAACCAATTGTTATTTATAATATTGATGGTTTTTATGATGAATTTTTAGAGAAATTTAAAAAGATTAAAGAAGAAAAATTTGAATTCTTTGAATTAGAAGATTTATATGATGTTATAGATGATTTACATGATTTAGATAAGTATTTAGATAAAGAAAAAGTATATAGAAAAAGTAGGTGATAATATGGTTTATCTAAGAGAAATTACACTTGATGATAAAGGAGAAATATTAGAAATGATTGATGAAATAAATAGAGATACTCTTGAAGATAAGTTTGAAGGATTTAGACATTTAGCTAAAGTAAATAGTGATAATTATGAAGATTATCTAATTGAATTAGAACATAACAAGAATATGAAATTATATAAACCGGAATATGAGGATCAAACAACATTTGTATTAGTTGATGATAATAATCATATTTATGGTGGTGTTGATATAAGGCATAAATTAAATGATAATTTACTTAAGTTTGGTGGTAATATTGGTTATTTAATTAGACCAAGTGAAAGAAGAAAAGGTTATGGTACTAAAATACTTGCATTAATGTTAAAAGAATGCAGTAAGCTTGGTCTTAATAAAGTATTAGTAACTTGTAGAGAACAAAATATTGGTTCAGCTAAAGTAATAGAAAAAAATGGTGGAATATACGAAAATAGTTTAACTAAAGAATCAGAAAATACCACATATCGTAGATATTGGATTAATATATAGGAGAATTATGAAATACTATAAATGGGTATTTAAAGAAAGTCTTGATAATAAAGAAAGACCATTAAACATTGATAAAGTAACAGTTTGTGATACTTGGGATAAAGATAACTCTGATTGGGATAAAAGAGGAGGATTTAATTTTTCAAACATAGATGGTATTTTAAGATGGGTAACAAGAGGAGATACACTTTGTGAAGTAGAATTACCACCTGATGCAGAAATAGTAAATGTTGTTAATCAAAAAACCCCTAATGGAATATTAGCAGCTAATAAAATAATATTAAGAAATCCTATTCCTGTTTCTGATCCATTAACAATGGAGTTATATAAAAAATCTAATATGCCACTTAAAACATATTTTGAAACAATAGCGGCTTTAGCAATAAGAGGTTGTTATAATACTAGTTTAGAAATAATTAAAGATAAAGTTAATAATGAAAATAAAGAAGAAGCACTTTATGAATATACTAATTTTATTAAACCATGGCATAAAGATCATATGAATAAAGAAGTATATGATAAAGTACTAGAAGTGTTAAAAAGTAGGTGATATTATGTTAGACATCATTGAAATAACAATAGAAGAATTTGAAAAGAATATTTATGATAAATATATTACTTTATTTCCAGAAGATGAACAAAAAGAGTGGGAAATAGTTAAAAAAACATATCAAAAAGGTATTGAACATTTTTATAAAATTATGTTAGATGATACTGAGATAGGTTTTTTCATGTTAGAAAAATTACCTAATAAAATATGGTATGGTGATTATTTTGGAATATATAAAGAATATCAACATAATGGATATGGTAGAAGAGCTTTTAAATTATTACTTGATACAATAGTATCTGATACAGGGCTTATTGGTGAAATAGAAAAACCAGTTTCAACTGATCCAATTACTATTAAAAGATTAGAATTCTATAAACAATTAGGTTTTAGAGAAATTGGTTCAGAGTATTTATTATATGGTGTTAATTATGATGCAATTATTTGTTCAAATAAAGAATATAGTAAAGAAGAATTAGATAAAATATTCTTTGAATATTATTTAGTTAATATTGGAGATATTGATAAATTAAATAAACATTGTATGGTAATAAAATAGATGGAATATGAAAGACTATTTTAATGATGATAAATATATTAGACTATTTGATATAAATGATTTAAAAAACTATTTAAATGTCTTTAATATTATTAGAATTGATAAGAAGGAAACAGTAAGATTTAATCATAAGAAAAATTATCTTGTTTTTGTTGCTAAGAAATAAAATATTAAACTGATAGTTAGTCTATCAGTTTTATTTATTAAAAAATGATATTAACATTTTGTTAAAAACATTGACAAATGACTATGATGGTAGTATAATAAGTGCATAAATTGAGGTGGTTTTTATGAAAAATTATGGATTTGTAAAGTGTGCTATTGCAACAATCAATAGTAAATTATCAAATTCTAAAGATTCAGTTAATAGAATGAAAGAATTAGTTAAAGAAGCTGATTCAAAGGATGTTAAGGTATTAGTATTCCCAGAATTATCTTTAACTGGATATACTTGTCAAGATTTATTTGGTTTCACACAACTTATGGAAACATCAATGGATTCTTTAAAAGATTTAGTAGAGTTTTCTAAAGATTATGATGTAATGTTTGTTATTGGCGCTCCAATTAATGTTTCTGATACTTTATATAACTGTGCAGTAGTTATTCAAGGTGGTAAGATTAAAGGTGTTGTACCTAAACAATATCTTCCAAATTATTCAGAATTCTATGAAAAAAGATGGTTTACTCCATATATAGATGAGGAAATTACATCAATTAATTTATTTGGTGAAGAGATTCCATTTGGTAATTTAATCTTTAATTCAAATGTTGGTTATAAATTTGGCGTAGAAATTTGTGAAGACTTGTGGTCAGTTATTCCACCTAGTTCTTATTTATCTTTAGCTGGTGCTAATATTATTGCTAATATATCATCAAGTAATGAATTAGTTGGTAAAAATGAATATCGTAGTGAATTAGTTAAAACACAAAGTTCTAGAACTATATCAGGTTATTTATATGTTTCAACTGGTTTTGGTGAATCTACAAGTGATTTAGTATTTGGTGGTAGTGGTTATGCATATGAGAATGGTAAATATTTAGCATCTCTTGAGCGTTATCAATTAGATGATCAAATGAAAATATTTGATGTTGATATTGAAGGTATTACTAATGAAAGATTAGCTAATAAAACTTTTAGTGATAGTAAAAGAAGTTTAAATAAAAAATATAAAGAAGTTATTATTACTCAAAAAGATAATCATAATAAAAATTATAAATTAGATAGAAATGTTAATTCTCATCCATTCGTACCTACACTAGATAATGATAAACGTAGTAAAGTTTGTAAAGAAATTATTTCTATTCAAGCTATGGGCTTAGCGAGAAGACTTAGTGCAGTAAATACTGATAAAGTTACTATTGGTATATCAGGTGGACTTGATTCAACACTTGCTTTACTTGTTGCTTATGATGCATTTAAGAAATTAAATCTTGATGTTAAAGGTATTATTGGTGTAACTATGCCTGGTTTTGGAACAACATCTCGTACATATAATAATGCTATTAATCTATGTAAAGAATTAGGTATTACATTACTTGAAATACCAATTAAGGATGCATGTATTCAACATTTTAAAGATATTAGTCATGATCCAGAAATTCATGATGTTACTTATGAAAATGTTCAAGCTAGAGAAAGAACAGAAATTCTTATGAATTTAGCTAATAAGTATCAAGGATTAGTTGTTGGTACAGGTGACTTATCTGAATTAGTACTTGGATGGTGTACTTATAATGGAGATCATATGAGTATGTATGGAGTAAACTGTTCTATTCCTAAAACATTAGTTAGATATTTAATTGAATGGTATGCTAATGATTGTGGTGAAGAAAGTTTAAGAAATACCTTATTAGATATTATTGGAACACCAATTAGTCCAGAGTTACTTCCTACAGATGGAAAAAAAGTAGTACAAAAAACAGAAAGTACTGTTGGACCATATGAAGTTATTGATTTCTTTATCTATAATTTCTTAAGAAAAAGATATTCTAAAGATAAAACATTATATTTAGCTAATATAGCTTTTAAAGATAAATATACTAAAGAAGAATTAGAAAAATATTATGATGATTTTATTACTAGATTCTTCCGCAATCAATTTAAAAGAAATTGTGTACCAGATGGACCTAAAGTAGGTACTGTTAGTGTTTCACCAAGAGGAGATTTAAGAATGCCATCTGATGCAGATAAAAGTAATTGGCAATTATCAAAGAACTTAAAATAATTAAGTTCTTTTTTTGTGATATAATTAAATTGGTGATAATATGAAATTAGTTACTTTTCAAACAATAGATGCAGTTAAAGATTTATTTAAAAAAGGTTATTTAGAAACTGATGAAAGTAAAATTGATTTTAAGAAATTAGGTACTACTTATTTATGGATATTAGATAAAATGAATGAAAAAGTAGCTAATCCAAATAATACTAAATATCCATTATGGTGTTGGGTAAAATGTTATAATGGTATTTGTCCAGCTAAAAGACGTGGTAAGAAAGCAGAAGGTTGTGATGTTAAGATAACATTTAATAAAAATGAAAAAGATGTTTTTATAACTGATTTTAGAAGATATTCATTTTTATTAAATAATATTTATATACCTAATTCTTTAAAAGAAAAAGAAGAGTTTGATAAAGTATTAGATAAATATAATATAACTATTGATGATTTAAAAGCTTATGTAAGAACTGATAAATATGATAAACATCGTACAGATAAAAAATATCTTGATGTATGTAATAAAATAAAAAAGACATTTGATCGATGTATTACACAAAATAGTGATGTATTACAAGGATGTGTTTGGCGTATTAATTTAGATGAAATAGAGAAAATAGAAATCCTTCCTGATGATGGTTATACATATGGATCACTTAATTATATTAGAAAAAACGGTAAAAGAATCGATTGGCAAAAAGATTATTATAGAAGACTAAAGTAAGAGAGGTTATTATGAAAGAAAGATATCAAAGTACAGTATCAGTTTTTTTAGTTCTTACAAGAGAAACAGAAAATGGTAAAGAAATATTATTACAAAGAAGATGTAATACTGGTTATATGGATGATAAATATGATATGGCAGCTAGTGGTCATTTGGAACATGGTGAATCATTAACGGAAGCAGTAGCTAGGGAATCAATGGAAGAAATAGGTATAAAGGTTTTAGAAAAAGATTTAGAACTTGTTACTTTAATTCATCCTTATCAAGATGATTATATAAATGTGTTTTTCAAACCTAAAAAGTATGATGGAATACCAAAAATAATGGAACCTAATAAATGTGATGATTTAAGATGGTTTAATATAAATGATTTACCAGATAATACAATTCCTAGAATTAGAAATGTTATTGAATGTATAAAAAAAGATATTATGTATGATGATGGTTATTTTACGCATTTAAATAAAAAATAATAGGAGTAGTTATGAATAATGATTTAGAAGAGTTTATTAAAGAATTAAGAAAAATCATTGAAGAATTAATAGGTGAAGATAATAAAGATTTATTAGATTGGTTTTCTCAATTAGATCTTAATTATCAAGTTCAACTAATTAATAGTTTAAAGATTCCACAAGAAGATGAAGAAGAATATGTTAATGGATGGTTAACATGTTTAAAAGAAGGACATGATTGGTCTTGTTGGTATAAAGATTATCAAAAAGAAAAAGATGTTTCATATTCAGAAGTTTCTGGAGAAAGAATAATTGAATATAAAGAAGTTCCTATCTGGAAAAGGAAATGCAAAAGATGTGCAATTGAAGAGATGAAATGTTATGATAATGTTCCAGAAGAAATAGTGAATTTGAGAAATAAAAACAAAGAATTAATTAAGAAATATCAAGAGAATAAACCTAAAAACAAAAAGTAGGAGCTATCCTACTTTTTATGTTATAATAATTTTGATTAGAGGTGATATTATGATTAAACCAAATATGTTAAAAAAAGGTGATAAAGTAGCAGTAGTAAGTCTTTCTTCTGGTATACTTGGAGAAGAAGCATTAATCCACAAATATTATATTGCAAAAGAAAGATTAGAAAAGGAATTTGGATTAGAATTAGTAGCTATGCCAAATGCGCTAAAAGGTAGTAAATTTGTTTATGAACATCCAGAGGAAAGAGCAAAAGATTTGATGGATGCTTTTAAAGATGAATCTATTAAAGCAATAATTTGTGCAATTGGTGGAGATGATACTATTAGATTATTGCCATATATTGATTATGATGTCATAAAGAATAATCCTAAAATATTTATGGGATATTCTGATTCTACAGTTAATCATTTTATGATGAATAAAGCAGGGATAGTTTCTTATTATGGACCAACAATAATGTGTGAATTTGGTGAATATGTTAAAATGTTTGATTATACCAAAGAAGCAGTAGAAAATATATTATTAAAAGATAGTACAAACTATGAAATAAAATCTAGTGAAGTGTGGTCTAATGATTTTGTACCATGGGGTGAAGAAAATATTAATGTAGCTAAAAAAACATTACCAGAAGCTCATGGATATGAATTATTACAAGGAACTGGTGTAGTAACTGGTAAAATATTGGGTGGATGTATTGATGTTTTTCCAATGATTGTTGGTACAGAAATATGGCCAACTAAAGAAGAATGGAAAGATAAAATATTATTACTTGAAACTAGTGAAGAAAAACTAAGTCCTGAATATGTAACATGGTATTTAAGAAATTTAGGTGCACAAGGATTATTTGATGTTATTAAAGGTATAATTGTTGGTAAACCTCAAGGTGAAGAATATTATGAAGAATATAAAGAAGTATATAAAAAAGTAATGAAAGAGTTTAATCATGAAGATTTACCAATTCTTTATAATATTAATATTGGTCATGCTTTTCCAATTGGAATAATTCCTCTTGGAACAGAAGTACAAATTGATTTTACAAATAAGAAAATAGTTCTTGTTGAATCAGCTACTAAATAGGAGTTGTTATGGATAATTATATTTGTAAAGTAGCAACTCTTGATGATGTAGCATTAACATTTGATTATTATATTGAACGAGATACTAAAGAAAAATATAATTGGATAAAATGGAAAGAACAGGCACTAGATAATATAAAAAATAATAGAACTATTAACTATCATGGTGTATTAAATGGAAAAATAATTTGTGAAGCAACAGCAGCAATATCTAAAGAACAAATACAAAATTCTGAAGATTTAGTTGATGATAAAACAGCTTATTTATTTGCATTTAGAACTCTTCCAGAATATCGTGGTCAAGGATATTTTTCTATATTATTTAAATATATGATTAATGATTTAATGAAAAAAGGTTATGAAAGAGTAACTATTGGTGTAGAACCACAAGAAATAAAAAATAAAAAAATATATCAACATTATGGATTTGTTGACCATATTAAAGATGCAAAAGAATATAATCCAGATGGAACTAGTGTTGATGTAGAATATTATAGTAAAAATCTTAAGTAAATGAGGTGAAATTATGATAGATGTTAGAAAGATAACAATTGAAGAATTTGAAAATAAAATTTATGATAGGTATACACAATTATTTTCCAAAGAAGAACAAAGAGATTGGAAAACAATTACTGTTGCATATAAAAATGGTGTTGAAGAATTTTATGGAATATATGATGAAGATAATCTTATTGGTTTCTTTATGATAGAAAGAATTAATAATTATCCATATTATCTTGACTATTTTGCAATATTTAATGAATATCAAAGTAAAGGTTATGGATCACTTGCAATAAAAACATTATTAGAAAAAGTAATTAAAGATAATGGAATACTTGGTGAAATAGAAAAAGTTGATGAAGCTGATCCTGTCACTGTAAGAAGATGGAATTTTTATAAAAAAATTGGTTTTAAGAAATATAATAATTTATTCTATTTCAATGGAACAACATTTGAATTAATAGTATATCCAAATGATTATGAAAAAGATGGAAGTGAAGTTGCAAATATGTTGTATGATTACTATATTTGTAATATTGGTGAAGAAGAAACTAAAAAGAGTTGTAAAATCCTTTAAGATAGGTGATATATGAAAACAATATATTTAATAAGACATTCACAAAAAGAAAATAGTAGTTATTCAAATAATGAAAGTATTAGTAAACAAAGATTTGATGAATTAAAAAAATTAACTGATGAAGGTAGAAAACTAGCTTATAAATTATCACAAAGCACGTTTTTAGCTAATGTTAAAGAAGTATGGGCAAGTAACTATGAAAGAGCTAAAGAAACAGCTAAATATATTAGTGATAATATTAATGTTTCACCATCTTTTGATGAAAGACATTATGGTGATTTTTCTGATGAAAAACTTAAAGATATTTTTTGGGCAAATCAGTTTATTGATGAAGATTTAAAAAATATAAATGGTGAATCACAAAAAGAAGTTAGAAAAAGATTTGAAGATAAGATTAATTATATTTTAGATAATTCTTTAAATGATGAAATAGCTATTGTTTCTCATAATGCAGCTATCTTGTTTTATTTATTAAAATACTGTAATTTAATAAAAGCAGAAGTACCTAAAAAATTAACAATTAGTTATAAAGATAAAATATTAATTAAAGATAGTGTTATGAAATCACCATCAATAATGAAATTAACATTTAATAAAAAAGATTTAATTGACATAGAATATTATGACATTGATAGTTAAGAGGTGAGTTATGAAATATTTAAAATTAGTAGATGGATTAAAATCTAATGCTAATGGATTTGAATATAAAATAGGTGAAGTAAATGTTGCAGAAACATGGAATCCTGAGACTTTTGATCCCGTATTAATGGGTGGATTTAGTTTTTCAACTGATACAAAGATTTTAAGATGGATTCATCGTGGAGATACTATTTATGATGTAAAAGTTCCAAAAGGAGCACAATTAATAGATTGCCCAAGTCCTAATTGCCCACATGGTGTATTTAGATCAAATAAAATAATTATAACTAATCCTCGTAAAGTAACTGAAGATATGGTTATGAAATTTTATAAGAAATCTGATTTACCAGAAAAAACATATTATCAATGTATTGTAGTTTTATTATATAGACATTATATTAATGTAGCCAAACAAATTATTAAAGATAAAGTTAATAAAGATAATATAAATGATTGTATAAATGAGTTTGAAAGATTTGTTACAGATAAACATGATGGTATTGATCATATCTTTCATTATGATGATTTATGGCCAGAAGCAAAAGAGATATATGATATACTTTTAGGTATACAAAAAGGAATTGATTTTTAATAAGAGGAAGCTTTATGACTAAGTTTATAGTTGATTTTGATTTGTTTGAAAAATTATTTAATAAAATTGGTGGTGAACCAGAAATATCAATTTATTTTAATAATAATAAAAATCAGTATATGATTATTAAATACAATGATTATATTACATTTCAAAGGTGTGGAATTACTAATGGAAGTGGTGAAATAAAATTTAATAATCTACGAGAATTATTTGAAACAAAAACAATTGATAATATTTGTTTAAAAGAAGATTGGAATAAAATAAATGATATTATAATTGATGAATCATTAAGTTTAAAAGATGATTTAGACCATATAAAAAACATATATAAATTATAAAAAGAGGTGAGTATATATGTCCAAAATATATTATCATGTTGTTACTGATAGGCCAGTGAAACTTGGACAAGTACTAGTATTTGATGATAATCATCATAGTGGTGTTTATGATAGAGTTTATGCTTTAAAAAGTAAAGTTGATGAAATATACAAAAATCCTGAAGCATATAAAAATGTAGAATTAGATCATCACTTGAAAGTAGCATTAAGAGAATTAGCTATGGAAGAAGTTAGAAAAGAAAAATATCCTAACTATCCATCTAGATTATCATCTTTATATGTTTCTAATTCCAAAGAGGAAGCAGAAAAATGGTATAATTTATTTATTGAACTTGGAAGAATTACTTATTCAATTGTTAAAGTAGAAGTTGATGGTAGTGTATATGTAGGAGATTCATATAATTGTTTTGATGGTACAATAGATAAGAATAAAAATCTTCTACTTGCTGAAAAATACTGGAAATATAAAGAGAATCAAGAAGGAAAAGAACCAATAGTTGAAATATTAGCAAGTGGTAAAATTAAAATAATTGAAATTGTAAAAGAAAATAAAAATATTTAGTAATTGCATTGACTAAAAAAGTAGTATTTAATACTTTGTATTGAAGATTAAAGTTTTGATGAAGAGGTGTTAAAATGAAAACAATAGGTATAATAGGTGGAATGAGTTATGAATCATCTATTCATTATTATGAAAGGATAAATAATCAAGTTAATGAGCAAGCAGGTGGATTAACTTGTGCTAGATTGATTATATATAATGTTAATTTTGAAGAAATAAGAAAATTAATGCTTAATAATGAATGGGATAAAATAGGTGTGGAACTTGCAAGAATCGCTAAAGTGTTAGAAAATGCTGGAGCAGATTATATAGCTATTGCAACTAATACAATGCATAAACTTGCAGACTATGTTCAAAGTCAAATTAATATTCCATTAATACATATAGCTGATTGCGTTGCTAGTAAATGTAGAGAGAGTAATGTTTCTGAAGTTGGTTTATTAGGTACAAAATACACTATGGTTGAGGATTTCTTAAAAAATAGATTAGCTGAAAATGGTTTAACTGTTTATACTCCTGATACTAATGAAAAAATAAATGAAATAGATAGAATTATCTTTGATGAATTATGCAAAGGTGAAATAAAAGATAGCTCAAAAAAATACTATGTGAGTGTTATAAATGATATGATAGCAAAACATGGTATTAAAGGTGTTATATTTGGATGTACAGAAATTGAAATGTTAGTTAAACAAAGTGATTTAGATATTCCAGTTTTTGATACTACTCAATCACATATTGATAGTATAGTAGATTGTTCTTTAGAAAAAAAATATCAAAAGATAATTAAAAAATAACTTTAAAATAAAAGAAGGTAAAAAAATGATTATATGGATTAATGGTAGTTTTGGTATTGGTAAAACTTCAACAGCTGAATTATTAAAAAATGAGTTGGATAAATCTATTATATATGATCCAGAAGAGATTGGTGGTTTTTTATCTAATATGTTCAATCATGAAAAAGATGATTTTCAAGATTATGAACTATGGAGAATACTTAATTCGGATATCTTAAAATATATGTGTTCTGTTTATGAAATAGTAATTGTACCTATGACAATAACTAATAAGAATTATTATGATGAAATTATTAATCAATTAAAAACATCTGGTGTTGAAATAAAACATTTTATTTTAAATGCCTCAAAAGAAGAAATAATTAATAGATTGGATTCAAGAGAAGATAGTACTGAATGGGCTTATAATCAAGTTGACAGGTGTATAAAAGAATTTGAAAAAAATCAATTTAATGCAAAAATAATTAATACTAATAATATATCAGTGGAAGAAGTTGCAA
>JAEEGL011901663.1_pt1 | contig 40487 bp, 32 predicted proteins | sample 9134231 | NCBI WGS metagenome assembly JAEEGL01 (sample SAMN16246548, study PRJNA631951) | gut metagenome | biome: gut microbiome; feature: rumen; material: fiber-attached | host: Bos | place: Iran: Karaj | collected 2018-10
AACACCCTGTCCATCATCCACACCTGCCTGGACACCATCAAGCAGCGCCACGGCGATGACATAGACATAGAGGCGATACCCATCGACGACAAGCTCACATACGAGCTGTATGGCCGCGGAGACACGATGAGCGTGTTCCAGTTCGAATCCGAAGGCATGAAGAGCTGGCTCCAGAAGCTGCATCCCGAACGTTTCGAGGACCTCATCGCTATGAACGCGCTCTACCGTCCGGGACCTATGGACTATATCCCGGACTTCGTCGACCGCAAGCTCGGCCTCAAGCCCATCGAGTACGACCTGCCGGAGATGGAAGAATACCTCGCTGAAACCTACGGTGTCACGGTGTACCAGGAGCAGGTCATGCTTCTCTCCCGCAAGCTTGCCTCCTTCACCAAGGGCGAGGCGGACAAGCTCCGCAAAGCCATGGGCAAGAAGCAGATAGCCGTGATGATGGAGCTCAAGGACAAGTTCATGAAGCAGGGTGTCGAGAACGGCCATCCCGAAAAGATCCTGGACAAGATATGGAAGGACTGGGAGAAATTCGCCCAGTACGCTTTCAACAAGTCGCACGCCACCTGCTATGCCTGGGTGAGTTACCAGACCGGCTGGCTCAAGGCGCATTATCCTGCCGAGTTCCAGGCCGCCAACCTCTCATGCAACCTTTCGAAGGGTGATGAGATCAAGAAGATCATGGCCGACTGCAAGGCCCACAAGATCAAGGTTTTGAACCCGGATGTGAACGAGAGTCTGGCCCACTTTACCGTCAACAAGGCCGGAAGCATCCGCTTCGGACTCGCCGGCATCAAGGGTTTCGGCTCCAATATCGTGGATATGATCATCAAGGAGAGGGAGGAGAACGGTCTCTTCGAGGACGTGTTCGACTTCATGGAGCGGATGGGCGGTATCATCAACCGTCGTTCGCTCGAGTCGCTGGTGTACGCCGGCGCCTTTGACTCCTTCGGCTACAAGCGCACGCAGTTCTTCCTTCCGGGAGCGAGCGGTGACTTGTTCATCGACGAACTCGCCCGCTACGCCGACAACTACCGCAACGACGCCGTCGACAGCGCTTTCTCGCTGTTCGGCGACGTGGAGGAGATGCGCCCCAAGCGTCCTGCGATGCCGGCTCCGCCGGCCGAGGAGGACACTCTGGCGCTGCTTCAGCAGGAGAAGGAACTCGTGACGATGTACATCTCCGCACATCCCCTTGACCGCTACGCCTTCGAGATTGACAATTTCACGACCTGCGAAGTGGGCGATATCCAGGCAAGGATTGATGAGTGCGAGCAGACGCGCAAGAACGGCAGCGTCTGCTTCGCGGGCATCGTCGTGGACTCCAAGCAGGGCTCGACGCGCAGCGGCTCGCCCCTGCTGCGGGCCACGATCGAGGACTTCGACGGCTCGTACGAACTGGCGTTGTTCGGAAAGGACTGCGAGACGTGGCTACCGCTCCTCGGCCTGCATTCCGAGGTGTTCGTAGAGGCCGACATCAAGGAGAAGTATTTCCTCAAACCGGAGGAACGCGCCCAAGGCAAGACCGCTCCTTATGCGCTGAGGATCAAGAAAGTAAGCATGTTGGGCAATGTCAACGAATCCATGCTGAAAACTTTCGCCATCAACCTCACTACGCCACAGCTGAACGAGTCTTTCCGCAAGGACCTGGTGAAACTCCTGAGGGACAACAAAGGCAAGACGGAGCTGCACATGTATCTCTACGATCCCCAGACCAGGTATAACGTCGAGTTCAAGTCGCGCAAGTTCCACGTGGCGGTGACTAACGATTTCATCTACGGTCTCCGCGACCTGGGCATCACCTATACCGTCAATCGATAAGCGCTTTCCGCCCTCCGAGACGGAAATTGTATTCCTTGTCGAAATTGCGGCGGAAGTAATATGTCGCCGTAAAGTCTTCCAGGTTCAGCAGCACGGTCCATTGCGTGCCGGCAAAACTGCCGGAAGGGGTCTGGCTGACCGACTCCATGGCGTTTTTCAGGCTTTCCGTGTCAAACACGCCCAGGTATTCCACGTATTCGTCTTCAAGGATATCATATCGGTTGTCCCCGGGTATCAGCCCTTCGCCGAACTTTGCGTCGGAAAGATAATGGTTGGTTACGATGGGGGTATCGGTCACGACGAGTTCCCCGTCGATGTATTCTGCCACCACCGAGCGTCCTGAGGCGTCGGAGATGGCATAATGGTGCGCTGTGCCGATGTCGGAGTGCATGTCAATGCTCTCAAGCAGGACGATGGCTTCGTCGACCGTAGCAGCCCTGTTTAGGACATAACGCAGGGCGGAGGTGGTCGTGAGGTCGGGCTTGCCGCGGTCCTGATGCGTCTCGGCATCGTCTCCCGCCATCAGGTCCGCAATCGCCAGTCCCTTCTCGTTCATTCCATCCAAGGAAACGAACAAGCAGCTGAGAGCCATGTATTTATGGGCGAAGGAGTCCGGTTTCCAGTCTTCGCCGAAACCGAGGAACCGCAGGTTGAAGGTGGAGATGGACTCGTATCCGTTCCTCGGGCGGCTGTGAAGGATCAATGCAGTGGATTCCGAGAAATCGAAGTTACGGCCCATCAGGAAGCGGTCTTCGGGGTCCCGTACGGTAAAGGCGGAACAACCGTAGGCTTCCGCTTCTTCCGCAATCTCCGGAGTACGGGCGAAACCTTTTGACAGGAACTGGAATATGTAGCGGCTGATCTCCTGGGAACTGCGGGCTCCTCCGGACCGTATGAGCCCTTCGAAACCGTCGTCTCCTTTGAATTCCATGTAATACAGTCCGTCGTCCAGTTGTTTGACGGACAAAGCGCCTTTGACCAGGGGGCCGAATACTGCCCAGGCGCCGACCAGTACCGCCAGACCGGCGAGACCGAAGATATGGGAGAGGATTTTCCGGGTTTTCATAATCGTGTATTTTGACAAATATAGCGAAAAAACCTATTTTTGTATCCAGTAAAAGATGTACGCCATGGCAGGAAAGGATTTCTCGGATTTAGGCAGGGTCGAGGCTCTGAAAGCCCTTTATGAGGGCACGCCGTTCGATGCGTTCGGACACAACCGTTTCGAAGCGGCTGGCCGCGAGTTCATTGCTTACTCGTCAAAGGTGATGCTCGAGGGCATCGATTTCGACCTCGTGTATTTCCCCCTGAAGCATCTGGGATACAAGAGCGTACTCGGCGCTACTGGCGAACTGTACGCGCAGATGGCGCATCCGGCCGCGCTGAGCGTGCGGCTGGGCGTGTCCGCCAAACTGGACTTCGCCCAGGTGCGTGAGCTGTGGGAGGGTGTGGTCGCCGCGGCGAAGGAACACGGCTACCGGCAGGTGGACCTTGACCTGGTGCCGTCACGCAACGGGCTGTGCATCAGCGTCTCCGCCGTAGGCGAGACCTCGCTGCTGACAGCCAGGCGGCGGCCTGCGCCCAAGTCCAAGGACCTGCTGTGCGTCAGCGGGCCGCTTGGCGCGGCGTACCTCGGCATGCAGGCGCTGGAGCGCGAACGCCGCCGCTTCGACGCCGGCGAAGGCGACCACGCCGGTCGCGAACAGGCGCTTTCGCAGTACAAGATGCTCGTGGCGGCGTACCTCAAGCCCGAGGTCCCGGCTGGCGCGGTAGCTCAGCTCGAGGCCGCGGAAATAGTCCCCTCGGCCGGGTGCTTTGTCACCCGCGGCCTCGCGGACGCCGTCAAGCGGCTCGCCCGCGACACCGGCCTTGGCGCCAAGGTCTACGCCGACAAGATCCCTTTCGAGGGCAATTCCTTCCAGCTCGGCAAGGAACTCGGCATAGACCCCATATCAGCAGCAATGAACGGAGGCGACGATTTTCGGCTGCTCTTCACTGTGCCCATCCTCTCCCTCGAGAAGTTCCGCAGGGAGTTCCAGACTTTCGACATCGTCGGGCATCTTGCCCAGCCTGAAGCGGGCGCGGTGCTCGTGACGCCCGAAGGCGTCGAGCTCCCGCTCCGCGCCCCCGGCTGGCCCGACGCCGACTAGCCCCTCCCGTTCCCCCCGGCTCCTCCTCTCTCATCCCACCCCGTTCCACCCACGGCTCCCCCCCTTCCTGCCGGCACCCCGTCCCTTTCCCCCAGGCTAACCCCACCTGGTGTCCCCGGCTAGTCCTCCTGTCCCCCTGACCCTCCGATACACCTGTCACTGCCCCGCCGGCCGGACCATAGGGCGACTTTCCTGGTACGCAATTGCTCTCACCTTGCCGTTACGCCTCTCCCAAGCACAAACAGGGCTGTTTTGTGCTTGTTTTCCGTCAGGATAAGCACAGAACCATTGTTTTTGTTCTTATTTGGCTGTTGGAAGCCCGAAATAAGAACAAAAAAACCCGTTCTGTTCTTCGAATTCCTTCATGGGCCGGGGGGACGTCCGTCAAAGGTACGTTACTGGAACAGACCGCACAACAGACCCGGGTCCAGCTTCAGGAAGCGGATAATCTGCTTGTCGCTGGCGTTGTAGTCAAAGTGCATCCTCCTGGCAATATCCGTCTTGCCTTCCTTCGGGAGCATGGAGGGCGCGGCGACTCCGTAGAGGGTCCTGCACAGGTTGACGACAACGGTATACAATTCATTGTCCGTGTACATTATCCTGTCTCCGAACTCTTTGGCGGCGCGCCGTTGTCCGTCCGTGTCCCTGGAGATGGCGTGGAAATACTGGTGGGCATCCCTGAACAAGGCTTCTGCTTCTTGAATGTGGCAGCACTCCAGTGGGGAGACATACCCGTCTATCATCGCGAGCCCGGCATTACTGTCAAACTCCCTGGTGTGGAAACACGTCCAGATGTCCCTGACTTTGAGTCTTGTTTCACTCCGTTCATGCTCTCTCCTTGCGTAACGGTTGAAAAAGAATCGGTTGGCTCCCCAGGGATAAGTATATGGCGTCTCCATTTCGTTGACCAGGAATCCATTGCGGTTGTTGTACGCGATTACGCTCCTCATGTCTTTCAGGTCGCCGATCAGCCGCAACTGACAGGTCCATGACCGGAGTGAGACGCTCCTTCCCTTAAACTGCAGGTATCGTTCAAGTAGCCGGGACAGTTTCTTGAAGAACAGCCTGATGTCCTCCTCTTCCCCTGCCAGCGTAGCGTGGAGATGGTTGTTCATCCACTCGAATGTAAGTACCTTGATGCCTGGGAAAGACAATGCGCAAAGGGCGAACAGTGTCATCCCGGCACGGAATTCATCCTCATCGGAGAAAATGATTTCGAAGTCTTCAGGTGTATAGAGATGCCAGCTATGCCTCAGTCTTCTGAAATGGTACTCGCATAAGGACTCGGCCTCCTGGAAGGACCGCCGTTCCTTGTCTTCCTGAAATTGTCTCATCGTTTTCATAGTTGTCGGTTATATGGTTCAGGCCAAAGATAAGGAATAAGATGTCCGACCTTCGATAGATTCATATATTTCTTGATAATACCCCCTTAAAAAGAACAAATCAGGCAGATTTGTTCTTATTTCGGCTTGTTTAAAGCGGAATAAGAACAACCCGGGGTGGGTTGTGCTTCTTTTAAAATACAACAAGCACAGAAGACGCTGTTCTGTGCTTGCAGTCATTGATGCCGGGCTAGGGCCCTTTATAAGGAAAGGGAGTTGGACGCGAAATAGGAGTTCTGGATGTCGGCGGACAGCATGACGCTGCAGACGAGGACGGCCAGAACGGTGACGGCGATGAGCCAAAGGACGAATATCACCAGACCGGGATGCCAGGACGGCGACTTGAAGTGGAAGATCATCATTATGCTGCCGTAGAGTATGCCGATGAAAGGCAGTACGCAGACGACGGCCGCCAGGCAGATGACCCAGGGGGTAATGATTATGTCCTCCAACTGCGGCCACTCCCTGGTCACCCTGTCGATGCCTATCTCGAAAGCGTCGCTGAGGCCGGCCCAATCCCAGCCGAACAGCCCGAGTCCGCAGGCGAACAGTCCGGCGATTGCCACGATGAGCAGAATAATGCCTATCACGACTTCGAATGCGCGGCCTATGCCGTTCCATTCAGCGGAACGGCCTATCCTGCCGGCGGCTTCACCGAGCTCGGCCGCGCCTTTCTCAATGGAGCGGCGGATGCTCTCGGCGGTGCCGTCCTCGCCCTTCTGCTCCCAGCGCTGGCGGGCAGTCCGCGCCGCCGGCATACAGACCCACAGGATTAAGTATAGAACGGGGAATGAAATGGAGACAACAGGTGTTTCGATATTCACTCCGCCGAAGAATCCCAGCAGGGAGAAAACCAGGAATATGATGCGGAAGATCGCCGGGTCGAGGTTGAAATAGCTGGCCAGGCCGCTGCAGACGCCGGCAACACGGGCGTTCTCCGGGTCGCGGTAAAGCTTTTTCCTGGGCTTTTCCTCGGTTGCAGCCTGTTCCGGTTCCTCTTCCTCGATGCGCTCCGGGCGTCCGAGGATGTTCATTATCTGATTGACGGCGTCCAGGGTGACGACCCCATCACTCGGAGTCTTCTCGAGCAGGAGCTCTGCCATCCTTTCCTCGATACCCTCGACGATCTCGGGGTTGGGGTAGTGTTCGGACATTTCCTTAAGGTATGCCGCTACGGCCTGCGAGGCCTCTTTCTCCAGGGTGAATGCGTATCCACCTATGCTGACTTTTTCTATCTGTTTCATCCTCTGAGTGTATTGATGGCCTTGACCATTTCCTGCCAGGCGGTGTCCATGTCCCTGAGTTGTTCCCGACCCTTGTCGGTGATGCAGTAGTACTTACGCGGGGGCCCCTGGGTGGACTCCTCCCAACGGTAGGTCAGCAGACCCTGGTTCTTCTGCCGGATCAGCAGGGGATAGAGCGTCCCCTCGACCACGATCATGTCGGCGGCCTTAAGCTCGTCTATTATGACCGAAGCATAGGCTTCGCGCTTGGCGAGGATGCACAGGATGCAGTACTCCAGCACGCCCTTGCGCATCTGTGCGCGTACGTTGTCAACATTGCTTTCCATACTGATACTATTTCTTGCGGGCGAATTTCGCCAGGTTTTCCGCGGACGGGGTGAGGCCGCGCATCTCGCACTGCTCTGCCGGGGTAACGGCCTTGGGGACCACTATCCACAGCACGATATAAGCCCAGAGGCCTGCAGTGGCTGCGAATATTGCAACGAGCATAAGGATACGGATCAGGGTGACGTCCACGTCGAAATACTGGGCGAGGCCGGCGCAGACACCGGCGACGCGGGCGCCCTCCGGGTCGCGGTAGAGCTTGTGCGGCGCAGCCGCAGCGCTCTTAGCGCCCCCGGCGCCCGATTCCCCGGCTCCGCCGGGCACTTCGCTCCCGTCGGGCATCCCCAATTGGCCGATGACCTCCTCCACCAGGGTGAGATCCACCACACGGGCTCCGGAACCGACCTTTTCCGTGAACAGTTCTGCGATCCGCGACTCCAGGTCATCCATCACCTCAGCCGCAGGTACATCTTTAAGACGGGTCTGGAAAAGCTTCAGATAGGCTTCCAGACGATTGTAAGCATCTTCATCGAGAGTAAAACTCCTTCCGCCGATACCGGCATTGACAGTCTTTTTCATTTCCAAAAGTATTTTTCGATGCAAAGATATAAAGAAAATTTAATACTATGCAATACAAGGTACTAAAATTTTCAAAAATCTTTTGCGGGAAGGGAAGCTGCAAAGGGGAGGAGTTGAGAGAGGGGGAGTCCTTAGAGATTGATTCTCAGTCCGGTAGCAATCGAAAATGTGAGAGGATGCTCGCTGCGGTATGTATTCAGCACGCGGCTCTCAGAAGGGAATGTCCAGCCGATTTCCGGCTCCAAGTATAGGCTAAGCCTGTCAGAAAGCTTGAATTGAAGGCCTCCTGCTCCGATGGCGGAGAAAGAAATACCATCCTTTTTCAGAGGTGTCCCATCAAGGAATGCACCTACGCAGATATCTCCGGACACTCCGCCGCCGACATATACATCCATCCATTTTCCGGACGCTATTGTCCAATCCAGACGCAAAGGTATGCCAAGATAGTGCGCGAATTGCATTTTGTTTCCTGAATGCTCGAGAGTGAAACTTGAGGCATACAGGCTGTACTCCAGCCCCGTCGTTACGCCAAGTCTTTCAGCGACGGGTATCCTTGTCGAAAGGCCTGCTTTCAAAGGTATATAGTGGGTATGGCGGAGAATACTCTCCTTTGTGATGTCCGGAGATCCGGGTATGTAATCATGTGTATAGGTTTCAGTCGGGATGGTGGATTCTGTATGTCCTTCTTCCCGGATAAGATGTGTCACCAGGGCTCCGACAGCACTTCCGCCCATCACAGTACCAGCGGCAGCACCTGTTCTAAAGCTTACTTTTCCGACTTCAGAACTCTCTTGTACAGGAGGCAGGCTTATCGTGACGACCGGTTCATTGACCGGTCTGTTGTCTGGCTCGCGAGGAGGGACTTCATCCTCCTTGTTCTCAGGAATTATGACAGGACTCTCGCCAGGGACTTGCGGATCAATGTTTTTATGCTTCGGTGCATGGGCATTGGCCAGAAGACCGTTGTATGGCTGTTCTGTTGGCGGAGCATCTGTTTCGTTCCGGTCAGGAGTCCAAGCTGAAGCTGCGGGAGTCTGGGGGACGACCCGGACGGCTTCCTCCTGTTCTTTCGGTTGTCGGAGGAATAGGACCGCGGCGAGCCCAGCGGCGGCGGCGATAGTCGCCGCCAGCCACACCGCGGTGTGTCGCCGCGGTGGCAGCGCGCCTTCGGCGCCAGCCCGCCGCGCCCGGAAGCGCTCGAGACTACCTTCCGGAAGGGTACTTTCGTATCCTTCCAGCTTATCCTTCATTATTTCTTCCCAGCTCTTCATTTTTCCGGATTCTTCAGATATATCTTTATCGCTTCTTTCAATTGCTTCCTGGCCTTGGCCAGAATTCCTGCCGAGCCTTTTTCGCTGATACCCAGCATTTGTCCTATCTTCTTGTGCGAATAACCGTCGATACAGTAGAGGTTCAGCACGGCTCTCCGAGCCTCCGGCAGCCTCGAGATCAGCTCCATCAGTTTCTCCTGCGGCACCGACTCCATTTCATCCGCGCTCAGATCATCGGTGGTATCCTCTTCCAAATGGTCCAGGGGTACCATCCTCCACCTGTGCCTCCGGATGTGGTTTATAGCCTTGTTTACGGCGATCTTCCTTATCCATGCATATAGCGAGCCTCGGCCTGTGTAATTGAATGTCCGGATCTTGTCAAGTGCCTGGATGAGGGCATCCTGCATCAGGTCCTCCGCTTCCTTGACATCGCCGCAGTACCTGCGACAAAGCGTATAGACTCTCGCTGCATATCTCCTATACAGCTCATCCTCCGCCTTTATGTCTCCTTTGGCGCAGTACCCGGCAAGTGCCTGCTCATCAAGTTCTTTATACACCGGACATGTCTATATCACTTGTAAAGATACACAAAAAACGGCTCTTTCAAGGAACTGAATATTCACCCTCGCTATTCTTTCTTCTTGTAAACAATAGAGAATTCACTAAAGGTTTTATTGTCTTGCCATTCCTCATGATAAAAAGTGATTTCTTTTGTTTGTTCGTTGAGGATAGCTTTTGTTATGATGAGCTCAAAACCTTCAAGCTGATAACTAACGATTCCTTTCCCTTTATTCAAGGATATCAAGTTATCATTCAAAGAGTAGTCTCCGCTGGTTTGCAGTTCGTTGTAAGAATAGAAACTGACCTTGCCCTTGCTGAAACTGGCAGTAAAGAAGGGTTTTGACGCGTTAACCCATTCTGTGCCGGCAAGAGAATAATTCTCTTTACTGCAAGATATAAGGCAGATCATTAGAGAAAGGATGAATAGATAGTGTTTCATATGTCTTTAATCAGAAGTTGATTCGGTAACTAAGGTTGGGGAGGATGGGAATCAGTTCCAGCTCCTTCCAGGTCTTTTCGCCGGTATTGTAATAGACAGTGAAAGGGTTGAAGTGGTTAAGTACGTTATAGACTCCCAGGTTCAGCTGGTGTGCTTTCGTACCTTTCTGCCATTTGATTCTGTAACCCACGTCCAGGCGTATCAGGGCCGGCATCTGATGATTGTTGACTGAGGAATAATAATCCAATTCCACCCTTTTCCCGTCGAGGTCCAGTACCGAATACGACTCGCCCCTCCCGTTCACCCAGTTTCCGTCCTGATAAGTGAAAGTGATTCCCGCCCCTTTCCATTCGGCAGAGAGGCTTCCGACCAGGAGTCGGTCAAATGGTGCGTGGAACGGCTTGCCGTCGTTGACCTCGGAGAATCCCCACCTCGTGGACTTCGAGACGGTAAGCGAGGATTGGACAAACAGATCCTTTCCCTGAAACAGGTACATGAGTTCTAAGCCCCTGGAGTCCCCTTTGCCCAGGTCGATTTCGCCTTCCCACGAAGTAATGCTGGAGTCGAAGAAGTTCTGCGCATCCTTGAAATAAATGACATTGTCCAGCGTCTTTGTATAAACCCCAGCCGAGAGGGTACTGTGGCCGAATGATGACACCAGGCCGGCATAGCCCTGCATCATGCTCTCGGCTGGAATCTTCGCGGTAGTCGGGACCTGGAGGTCCAGAGACCATCCCACCGGGAGTCCTTCCAGGATGTGATAATACTGCGACATACGGTCGAAGGTGGCCTCAATCGCGAGGAAAGGCAGGAACTGCCATTTCCCTTTGAGATTGACATCGACCGAGAAAGCGGTCGTCTCGCTGCGGAATGCCATAGGACGGACAGTCCCCTCCAGCTCCAGCTTTTCCGTTTTCAGGCCTGCCTGCAGATAGGCCGAGCCCATAACGGTCAATTTTCGGTTGACCTCCCCCGCGATTTTTCCGGGGTAGAAGGCGGCATAACGCGCCTGGCCTCCCGCCGACGCCTTGAAAGGGCCGGACGATTTCCAGGCATAATCTTCCGAAACTGTGACTTCCTCCCTTCTGGAGCTGAGCTTCCACTCCAGCAGTTCATAGAAATCGACTCTCATCTCCTGCACGCTGCGATAGTCGTTCAGGGATAACGACAGGTTCGAGACTCCCCTTTCGCCTTCGCACCTGTATTGTGCGGATCCTATTACGTTTCCCCAGCCCAGGGCATCTTCAGACCCGTCCGAAGTGACGAATGCGTAACGGTCGATACTGGCAAGCATCCAGACCGACACAGTCCTGCCGGAGCCTGCGGCCCAATGAAGATTTCCATAAAGGTCTCCAACTCCGGCGTTGAACTTCTTGAGACTTCCCAGCCCGGACCCCATCAGCCCTTTCAGGGTGCGGTATTCGAGACTCAGGGGCGACACCCTTGCGGACAGGCTGAAGGACAACTTGTCCGAAAGTGGGCCGGTCATGCTTCCCCCTGCAAGGAAATTGTTGATAAACAGTGAAGTACGAAGATGGTCCGCTGCCGGCTGTCTGGTAGAGACGGCGATGTGCGAAGATGTGAAATTGCCCTGGTTCCCCCCGAAACCGCCTTTTGCGAAAGACACGGACTCGATCTCCTCATTAGGCACGACCGTGGTGAGGCCCAGCACATGCGAATACCCGTGGACAGGAACGCCGTTAAGGGTAAGGAGGTTGCCCCCGAGATTGCCGCCGCGCACGAAGGCTGCCGAAGTTCCGTCCGCACCGGCCGTCACCCCTGGCAGATATTGGACCCAGCGTATGGGGTCGCCCTCTCCCAAAGGGGAAGCCGCAGCCTTCATCCCTTCCAAATCCGTACGCATCTCTCCTGTCATCAGGGTGCTGCGACGTGCGGCGGTCACGACGGACGCCCGCAGTGTGTCGCGCATCTCGACTTGTGCGTACAGGCCTGACGGAATCAAAAGGACAAACAATATGGCAAGCCTTCTCATAAGTCAATAAGTAAAAATAGATGGCATCGAATTGCTAAGCTCCACGCGCATGGTCGTGACCGACCCGAATATCCCAATGCCGTTTTCGATGTTCGAAAACATATTCTTGTGTTTGAACAAAGAAGCGAAATTGGCCGAAGTCCGGTCCTGATTCTTCTGCTCGATCAGGAGTTCCTTCAAATACCTGTCATATTCTTCTGAAAGGGACGAAAACAGAACGGCAGGTATGGGATAGTCCCAGTCGGCGCCATAGAGCTGGAACAATCCGAGGACGGAGAAATATCCGTCAGGCTCTTTTGACTCCCTGGGACCGGCTTCCACGACAGACGGTATGCGTATGAGCCGGTCATGGGCAGGCTGCCCATAGACATAGTAGTAGAAACCGAGAGGATATCTCTGTATAGACACGGGAACAGCCGCCCACAGGCCTTGAGCATAGGATTCCGTCACAAAGAATTGATGCAGGCCCCCTGTCAGATTGAAGCTGTCTGCATTCAGGATGCTTGTGGCAATCCTCACGGTTTTGGCATCGACGGAAGAATACACCTCTTTCGTGCCGGCTTCCGAGATCCATACCGGCCCGTCAGGGAGGGACTCCGTCAGGAAGCGGGTACCGATCTCATTTTCCGGCAGGGCTTCTTCTATGTTTGTCGCAGACAGTTTTGTCGGGCGCTGAACGATACTTTTGATGCCTGGCTTGTCCGGCATCCTCGTCCTTGCCGTTACCGGTCCGTACCCTTCGACTTCGATTTCCAGTCGGTAATTATGCGACGGCTGGCCGGCCCAAGCCGCCTCCCAGGTGTCGAGACCAGTGTATGTAAAACTGTATGAGGCGCTTGCGTCACTTTCGTCGATTACCCGGACCTTGGCTTGTTTCAAGTGTTCGAGGTCCTCCGGAGAGGCTAGCTCAGTCAGATTGAGACGTATCGTCTGACGGGCATCCTGAGTCAGGACGCATTCTACTACTACGGCGCCGTTCCCTTCGGGACGCAAATCTGTCGCCCGCTCACAGGCTGCTGTTAGGGAGGCGGCGGTGAAAGCGGCCCCGAGAAAAAGGAATCCCCTTATGCTTTTGTGTGATATCATAGCTAACTATATAACACACAAAAGGCGGGAATACGTCTCCTGATGTAAGGGTTTAGAGGGCGCGTTTCTTGACGATGGCGACGTAGGTGAGTAGGGCGACGTTCATCATCAGGGAGTAGAGGATGGCGGGGATGGCCATTTCCTGGTTGTTGAAGACGAAGGGGCTGGTGGCGAGGGCTATTGCCTGGGCGGCGTTCTGCATACCGACTTCGATGACGACGGTGCGCCGCTCCCTGCCGCTGATGCGGAAGATGCGCGAGGCGGCAGCGGCGCAGCCGGCGGCGAGGAGGATCAGTGCGGTGACGCACGCTCCTAGCCGGCCGATGTTCGCGAAGATGGTGCGATAATGCTGGGCGAAGAAAACGGCCACCAGCAGCATCAGGGCGGGGAAAGCGATCTTTGAGAGCACTTTGTCGATGCTGGCTGCGGCCTTGGGCCAGAAGCGGTTGATGGCTATACCGATGAGGATGGGAAGCAGCATCAGCAGGAGATTCTGCTTCAGAAGATTGCCGACAGGAAGGGTAATCCCGACCTCAGACCCGGTCGAAACCGTAACCCACTCCATTAGGATAGGAAGTGTGATCAGGGTGATGAGGCTGCTCATCGCGGTCAGCGTGACCGAGAGGGCAACGTCGCCGCCGGCAAGTTTGGAGAATATATTCGATGAACTGCCTCCCGGGGAGCAGGCGATCAGCATCAGGCCGATGAAGAACACCGGCGGCAGATGGAACAGATGTCCCAGCCCCAAGGCTATGAGGGGCAGGAGGACGATCTGTCCGGTGAGGGCCACGATGAAAGCCTTGGGCCTCGTGATAACCATATAGAAATCCTTCAGCCTGAGCGTCAGGCCCAAGTCGAACATCAGAACCGTAAGGATGGGAAGGACTATCCAGATAGTGTTCATAGCTTCTTCTTGAAGTCGTCGATCGTTCCGTCTTCCGCCTCGGGGTCGATGCGGAAAAACACGGTCTTGCTCCCGTCCTTTCGGTCGGTCCAGACCAGTTCACCGTCCTTGTTGATGCTGAAGGATCCGGCACCGTCGGTGTAATCCGTCTCTTCGACATATTCGACATCTCCCTCGTGCTCGAAAGTGAGGTATGAATGCCTGCCGTTCTTGTAGCTGAACTTGTTGCGGGAAGGGGTGGCGGTCATTTCCCAGACCTCGTACTGGGCGAGTCCGGGCTCGCGCCAGCCGATGTATACGTCATATCCGTCGCCGGCCGGGGTGAAGACGGCTGCGATGCGCTCTGCGGATTTCTCCGCCCAGCGGCCCTGAAGGTCCTGCGAAGAGGGAACTTGTCCGCATCCCGCTGCAACCAAGATGCAGCAGAGGGTGCACGAAACAAACGAGAAGAGACGATGGTCCATCATATTCCTGTGCTTTTGTTCTGAGGCACAAATGTACGTTTTTTTCTTATCTTTGTGAAAATTGATAACACTAGACCGAATATGAAGAAAAGCATTACCGCTCTCGGGCTGGCGCTTTGCGCTACCGCCGCTCTCGCCCAGCCGAAACTCCAGAAAAACAATATCGACGAAGTCCTTAAGGCAATGACCCTCGAGGAGAAGGCCACTCTGCTGGTCGGCTCCGGCTGGGGCAGCATGACCGCCGGCGCGCTGACGGCGTCCAACGAGACGCTCGTCTCCGGCGCCGCCGGCACCACCCGCGCCATCCCTCGTCTCGGCATTCCCCAGACCGTCCTCGCAGACGGCCCTGCGGGCATCCGCATCAATCCTACCCGCCCCGGCACGGACCAGACCTTCTATGCTACCGGTTTCCCGGTGGGTACCGTCCTTGCCTCTACCTGGAACACCCCTCTGGTCGAAGAATTGACGACAGCGATGGGCGAGGAGGTCAAGGAGTACGGAGCCGACGTCCTGCTTGCTCCGGGCATGGACCTGCACCGCAACCCTCTCTGCGGCCGTAATTTCGAGTATTTCTCCGAGGATCCGCTCCTGTCCGGAAAGATGGCTGCGGCTTATGTGCGCGGCATCCAGAGCAACGGCGTCGGTGTCAGTTCCAAGCATTTCGCCGCCAATGACCAGGAGACCAACCGTATGGAGAACGACTCCCGCGTCAATCCCCGCGCCTTGCGCGAGATGACCCTCAAGGGCTTCGAGATCATGGTCAAGGAGTCCGACCCCTGGACCATAATGTCCTCCTACAACAAACTCAACGGCACCTATACCCAGCAGAGCCATGACCTGCTCACCACCATCCTCCGCGATGAATGGGGCTTCAACGGCATCGTTATGACCGACTGGGGTAACAAGGCTGGGACGGCCAAGGCCGTCATCGCCGGCAACGACCTGATGGAGCCCGGCATGGATAATGAGATCCAGCGCATCGTCGCAGGCGTCAAGGATGGCACCATCCCCGAGGCCGACGTGGACCGCAACGTCCGCAGGATGCTCGAGTTCATAGTCCGCACCCCGCGCTTCGCCGGGTACAAGTACTCCAACAAGCCGGACCTCACCGGCCACGCCAGACTTGTCCGCGAGGCGACTCCCGAGGGGCTCGTCCTGCTTGAGAATGAGGGCGTGCTGCCGCTCAGGGGCGTGAAGAAGGTGGCCCTGTACGGCGTCGGCTCGTATGACTTCATCGCCGGCGGCACCGGTTCCGGCAACGTCAACAAGGCTTATGTCCGCAACGTCGCCGAGGGCCTCCGCGTGAACGGCCTCGAGGTCAACGCCGACATTGAGAACTGGTACAAGCAGTATATCGCACTTGAGAAGACCAAGGCCTCGAACAATTCCGCGGCGACTTCCGCCGTGCTGCTCGGCGATGCCGTCATCCCCGAGATGGAGGTGTCCCGCGCGTTCATCGACAAGATGGAGAAGCAGACCGACATAGCCGTAATCACCATCTCCCGCAACGCCGGTGAGGGTGGCGACCGCAAGGCTGAGGACGGTGACTGGACCCTCACGGGTTCCGAGCGCAAGATGCTTCAGGATCTCTGCGACGCCTATCACGTGAACGGCAAGAAGGTGGTTGTGGTGCTCAACATCGGCGGAGTCATCGAGACCGCTTCGTGGAAGCAGCTCCCTGATGCCGTCCTCCTCGCCTGGACGCCCGGCCAGGAAGGCGGCTACGCCGTCGCAGACGTGCTCTGCGGCGCCGCCTATCCTTCCGGCAAGCTCCCTATGACCTTCCCGGTAAGGTACTTCGACATCCCCTCGTCCTACAACTTCCCGTACAACTACGCAGGGGACACTTCACTGAACCCGTTCGGCGGAGGCGATGATATCGACGAGGATACCGCAGCCCTGATGGCGGCCTTCGGTTATTCGGTCCAGAAGCAGCCCAACGTCGATTACACCGAGTACAAGGAGGGCATCTGGGTAGGCTACCGTTACTTCGGCACGGCCGGAAAGAAAGTGTCGTATCCGTTCGGCTATGGCCTCAGTTACACGACCTTCGAGTATTCCGCTCCGGCGGTGAAGGTAGCGAAGGATGGAACCGTTACGGCTTCTGTTACCGTGAAAAATACCGGTGCCGCCAAGGGCAAGGAAGCCGTGCAACTCTACATCGCAGCCCCGGGTGGCGGCCTCGTGAAGCCCGCCTGTGAGCTCAGGGCCTTCGCCAAGACCCGCGAGCTCGCTCCCGGCGAAAGCCAGACCCTCACGATGACGGTCGATCCTTACACCCTGGCTTCATTCAACGAGGCCACCTCCGCTTGGGAGATGGCCGCCGGTGAATACAAGGCTCTCTTCGGAGCCTCGTCGGAGGATATCCGTCAGACCGCTGCATTCAAGGAGGCGAAGGCCCAGGCATGGCCCGTGAACCGCGTCCTCCTGCCTGCTAAGCCGGTCGAGGAGATCAAAGTGAAATAGTTACTCTGCCCTGGTGCAATACTTGAACTTGGCAGTTCTTCTTCCGGAGAAGGACTGCCATTCAAGTGTAAGGTCGACAGTCTCACCGTGTGTGTCGGGCAGGTCCGAGAGGCGGAAGGCCACGAGGGCATCGCCGGCCTCGCCGAAGAAATCGCCTCCGGCATCGTGGTAGAATACGACTTTATAGGGATCGTTGGGGTCGGAACCGGTCACCAGGTTGACCGTATGCATGATGCCATTGGTCCAGTAGGTGCGGAAACGGAGGGTGATATAGCCGTCTTCGACCGTTGTCATCCAGTCGTTGATCATCTCCACAGGGTCGTTACCGTATTTGAGGATGTTCTCTTCCTTGCCGAGGTTTGGAGCGGACTTCTTGGTGAGGATGGAGTCCAACCAATTGACATAGACATTGTTGGCCTCATCGAACAGACCGCCTTCCTGCATTTCTACATCGGTCGGTTTGCGGTAGTTGACCAGGGCGCGGACCTCCTTGTTCCCGAAGGGGGACTTTTTCATGTTTACAGGGTAAAGGACGGTCTTGTCGTCCAGCTGGAACCAAACCCGTGAGTTGTCCTGGTCGGTCTTGACGGTCACGAGGGCCGAAGGGGTCATTATGCTGGGATCGAAGTCGTCTTTTTCAAGGTTGCAGGCGGCTGCAGTGAGAACCGCCGCGGTGATGGCAAGCCATCTGAATACGTTTGTTTTCATCTTCTTGAAATCTAAGTTTTGCTAAATAAACTCAATTGTCCATGATTTCTTGCATGGGAATCGGAGTTTTTTTGCAAATGATTGCTTATTTTTGAAAAAACACCACGAAAATGAAGCGAATCATTCCTTTTTCAGCGTTATTGTTACTGCTCGTCTGCTGCAGTGCTCCCAAGTCTGACATGGACCGCTATATCGACGACCTCATGTCACGTATGACCCTCGAACAGAAGATCGGTCAGCTCAACCTTCACTCCGCTCCGGGTTTCATTTCCGCCGAGAGGGTGACGGAGGAGGATGAAAACACCAAGATGCTCCGCGAAGGATTGATGGGCGGTATCTATGGCTCCGGCAATTTCAATGTCCTGAAACGCTCCCAGGAAATCGCCCTGGAAGCCGGTGCCGGCATCCCTCTTATCTTTGGGATGGATGTGATACACGGGCATGAGACGGTGTTTCCTATCCCGCTGGCGATGTCCACGTCATGGAATGTCGAAAAGATAGAGCAGGCTGCAAGGATAGCCGCACGTGAAGCGTCGGCTACTGGCATCAACTGGGTGTTCAGTCCGATGGTAGACATCTGCCGTGACGCGCGCTGGGGCCGCATCGCAGAAGGTGCGGGAGAGGATCCCTATCTCGGCGGCGAGATAGCCAAGGCGATTGTGCTGGGTTATCAGGGTCACGATGATGTGTTTGATACAGACGAAGTCATGGCCTGCGTCAAGCATTATGCCCTTTACGGCGCTGCCGAAGGAGGACGCGACTACAACTCGGTGTTCCTTTCCCGCCAGGAGGCGATGAACGGCTTCATGATTCCTTACCGCGAGGCCGCAAAGGCCGGCGCGGGTAGTTATATGAGCTCTTTCAACGAGTTCGAAGGTATTCCCGCCACGATGAACAAGTGGCTTATGGACGATGTGCTTCGCAAGATGTGGGGCTTCGACGGCTTCATCGTCTCCGATGCGACCGCGGTGGTCGAAGAGGTCGCGCACGGCATCGGTGACCTGCAGGAAGTGTCCGCCAGGTCGCTTCAGGCCGGGCTCGACATGGATATGAATTCCGACGGCTTCGTAGGGACGCTGAAAAAGTCGCTTGAGGAAGGGCGTATCAAGGAAGCCGACATCGACAGGGCTTGCCGCCGTATCCTTGAGGCCAAGTACAAACTCGGACTGTTCGAGGATCCTTTCCGCTATCTGGATGAGGACCGTCGCGTCGCGAGGGTATTCACTCCGGAGAACCGGGCGTTCGCCAGGGAACTGGCAGGCGAGTGCCAGGTACTGCTGAAGAACGACGGCGTATTGCCGCTTAAGCCCGGTACGCGTGTGGCAGTGGTCGGCCCCCTGGCCGACAATGCATCGGCGATGATGGGCACCTGGGCGATGTCCAGCCGCAGTAACGAGACTGTGACCGTGAGGGAAGGCCTTGCCGAGAGAACACAGACCCTGTACGCCGAGGGCAGCTGGCTCTTCCGTGACAAGGAGACCGAAGAGAGCGTCCGCTACGGTATGATGAAAGTGTTCAGACCTAACTTCCAGGCTCCCGGAGTACACGAAGTCCCGCAGGCGGTAATGATCGCGGAGGCCGTGGCGAAGGCTATGGTTTCCGACGTGGTAGTGGCTTGTGTCGGCGAAATTGCCGAGATGAACGGCGAGGGCGCATCGCGCTCCGACGTGTCCATCCCCGACGCGCAGGTCGAATTGCTCCGCGCGCTTAAGGCCACCGGCAAACCCGTGGTGCTGGTCCTGTTCACGGGCCGACCGCTGGTTCTGGTCGATGAGGACAGGGATATGAACGCGATCCTGGACGTGATGGCGCTGGGTACCGAAGGTGGCCGGGCCATTGCGGACGTTCTCTTCGGAGACGTCAATCCTTCCGGTAAGCTTACGAATTCCTATCCGCGCAGCGTAGGCCAGTTGCCGCTCTACTATAACCATAAGAATACCGGCCGCCCGCACGGGGAGTACGACGCCTACAGGAAGTTCGTGAGTTGCTATATCGACGAGGTCAACGGTCCTCTCTATCCTTTCGGATACGGGCTCAGCTATACGTCGTTCGAGTATTCCGAGCCGCGCCTGTCGGCTTCGGAGATGCCGATGGCAGGCTCGGTGGATGTGACGGTGAAGGTGAGCAATGTCGGGTCGCGTGACGGTGACGAGACTGTACAACTGTACATCCACGACATCTATGCCACTTCCACCCGTCCGGTCAAGGAACTCCGCGGCTTCAAGAAAGTTCACATCCCGGCCGGACAGTCCGTCGACGTGACTTTCACCCTCACCGCTGAGGCTCTCAAGTACTACAACCACGAACTGGAGTATGTCTGCGAGCCGGGTGATTTCGACATTATGGTAGGCCCCAACAGCCGCGACCTGAAGTCCGCCCTTTTAACGGTGAAATAAAACTACTAATTTTTTTAGGAGTTTTCGGAATAATGCATATCTTTGTGGAAATGATATGCATATGAGTCCCCGTAGATACATCCTTGCAGCCCTGCTGTCGGTGCTGTGCCTGGCGGCGCCGGCGCAGAGCCGCCGCGACATTGCGGCGCTCGACAGCCTCGTGGCTGTCTCGGACAGCGCCGCCGCGCGCGGCCTCGTCCTGCGCAAGGCCACGCTCCTCAAGCGCATGTACTGCTTCGACGAAGCCGCTGAGGCGCTCTCGTCCCTGCTCAGCCCGGGCTCGGTGGACACCGAGGTGCTGGGCGAATTGGCCGACTGCCATTATCAGGCAGGGCGGTCGCCCGAAGCGATGCTGCTGTACATGCAGCTTACCCAGCTGCGGCCCGAGGACCTTGGCAACCAGGTACGTTTCATGTCGCTGCTGAACAGGGCCGGAGCATTGTCGGACGTCGTCGCGCGCGGACGGGAAGTCCTGCAGCGCGACACCCTCATACCGGTCTTGACGCTGGTCGGAGATGCCTTCAACAAGATGGAGCAGCCCGATTCGGCGATGCACTATTACGGTGCAGCGCTCCGCCGCCGGCCCCGCAACGCCTCTGTCGTCAGCAAGATGTCCAACATACTGCTGGAGCGCAAGGACTACGACTGGGCGCTGTCCCTGGCGGAGAACTATCTTGCATTGGACTCCCTCAATATCGACATACTGCGCATACAGGGACTCGCATACTATCTGAAAGAGAACTGGATGCTGTCCGCCGATGCATTCGAACTGGCCGTGGAGCTCGGGGACGACACTTATGCCCCGCATTACTATCTGGCCAAGGATTATTCCGGTCTCCATATGTTCCGGGAGGCCGACGAGCATTTCATGCGCGCATGGCAGCTGGATTCCACGAGGGCGTCACTGGCGCTGGAGATAGCGGTGAACAGGACCAACGGTATCGCAGCGTATCGGACCGGGGTGGTTCCCTGGTTCGAGAAGGCGCTGAAGATGATGGAGCCGGACTCTACACTCATGTCGTCGATCTACCAGAATTATGCGACGGCGGAGTACACCAGGATGGACTGGGACAAGGCCATCAGCCTGTACCAGAAGGCATACGAATACAATCAGAAGAACATCTCCGCCCTTTCCACCATCGGCTACTGCTACGAGCAGAAGAAGGACTACAGGCACGCGGTGGAGTATTACGAACGCTATCTTAAGGTCGGTCGCCCCGGCACCCGTGCCTATCAGTTCGTCGAGGAGTCCCTCCGCTTCGTCCGCGCCGAACGCTTCATGGAAGATCCTTAGCCCTCCTCCGCCGCCTCCGCCGCATCCTTCGGGAAAATCCCGAAGGTAGTGCCCAAAACGCCCGTATCCTTCGGGAAATGCCCGAAGGTTGAGCTCAAAACGCCCGCATCCTTCGGGAAATGCCCGAAGGTAGTGCCAGAAATACCCTCATCCTTCGGGAAATGCCCGAAGGATGCGCCCAAAACAGCGGCATCCTTCGGGAAATGCTCACTCCGATGCCAGGCAGTGGCATCGGAGCGGGGACAAAAAAGCACCGCAGCGAAAACTGCGGTGCCATTCCCTCGTTTGCGGAAGAAGGGGGATTCGAACCCCCGATACCCCGTGAAGGGTATACCGGTTTTCGAGACCAGCGCCTTCAGCCACTCGGCCATCCTTCCTTTTGGGACTGCAAAGATATATAAAAAAAACAAACAAACCAAAACCAGCTCCGGGAGGGGAAATGCTTCCGGAGTTGGGTAACTGGCGCTATTTCAGGTCGAAAGAGACCGTGCCGCGGATGTCCGAGGAGGAGGATCCGACGAGGACGTCGAAGCGGCCGGGTTCCGCGACCCATTCGTGCTTGGCGGCATCGAAGAAGCTGAGGGCGGAGCGGTCGAGTTCGACCGAGACGGTCTTGGTTTCGCCGGGCTCCAGCCAGACTTTCGAGAAGCCCTTGAGTTCCTTGACCGGACGGTCGACGGATGCCTCGGGGTCCGAGACGTAGAACTGGACGACCTCGGCGCCGGCTACGGAGCCGGAGTTGGTCACGGGCACGGAGACCGTGACGGTGCCGGAGGCGGTCACCGAAGCTTTCGAGACCTTGGGCTCACCGTAAGCGAACGTAGTGTAACTCAAGCCGTGGCCGAAGGGGAAGAGCGGGGCTATCTTCTGCGAGTCGAACCAGCGGTAGCCTACGTAGAGGCCTTCGGAGTATTCCTCGTGCATGATGGGCATTCCTGCCATAGTCTTTCCGGCAGGGACGCCGGGATACTGGACCTCGGAACGGAGAGGGCCGTCCCCGAGGGCGACGGGGAAGGTGAACGGCAGTTTGCCCGAAGGGTTCACCGCGCCGCTCAGCACGTCGGCCAGGGAGTGGCCGGCCTCGCTGCCGAGATACCAGTCCTGGACGACTGCGGGTACGCGGTCGATCCAGGGCATAGCCACGGCGTTGCCGGAAATGTTGACTACGACCAGTTTGGGATTGGCCGCTGCGAGGGCTTCGATGACAGCGTCCTGTCCGTACGGCAGGCCGTACTCGAGGCGGTCGTTGCTCTCGGCGTCCTGGTGGGGGCTCTTGTTGAGGCCGCCGATGTATATGACGATGTCGGCGGTGCGGGCTGCCGCCACTGCGTCGGCGATGAGCTGCTCGTAGGAGCGGGAGTCGCTGAGGTCCTGGCCGGTGGTGACTCCGTTGTAGGCGCCGCTGGCGTCGCCGATGTAGCCGCGTTCATAGATGACTTCCGCATCCGGGAATGCCTCCCTGATGCCGTCCAGGGGCGAGATCTCGTGCTGTGCCTTCAGCGAGGACGAGCCTCCGCCGACGGTCATCATCTTGACGGCGTTCTCGCCGGTCACGAGGATGCGCTTCGCGCCCTTGACCGGCAGCAGGCCACCGTCATTCTTCAGCAGCACGATGCCCTCGGCGCCGATCTTGCGGGCGGCGGCATAATGCTCCGGCGAGGTGAACTTGCCGGTCTTATGCTCGGGGTTCATGCTGGTTCGGAAGATCAGGCGGAGGATCCTGCGGGCCTTGGCGTCCAGTTCTTCGGTTCCGGCACGTCCGTCGGCTATGCGCTCTAGGTACGGGTCGGCGAGGAAGTAGGAATCGTATGCATTGGTCTTGCCCATCGTGAGCCCGTCGGTCCAGGAGCCGAACTCCATGTCGAGGCCGTTGGTGATGGCCTGGTCCGTATCATGTACTCCGCCCCAGTCACTGATCACGACACCGTCGAAGCCCCATTCACCCTTGAGGATGTCGTTCAAGAGATATTGGTTGTGACAGTTCCACTGGCCCTTGTAGAGGTTGTAGGAGCCCATGATCGCCCACGCTCCGCCTTCCTGCACGGCAGCTTTGAAGGCCGGCAGGTAGATCTCGTACAGGGAGCGGTCGTCGATTGCCACGTCGGTGGTGAAGCGGTTGGTCTCCTGGTTGTTGAGGGCATAGTGCTTCACGCACGCTGCGACATTGTTGCGCTGGACGCCCTGGACGTAGGGAACCACCATCCGCGACGAGAGGTACGGGTCCTCGCCCATATACTCGAAGTTGCGTCCGTTCAGGGGAGAACGATAGATATTGACTCCGGGGCCGAGGAGGACATCTTTCTTGCGGTAGCGTGCCTCTTCGCCGATGCTGGTGCCGTATAGTTCAGCGAGCGAAGGGTCCCAGGAGGCTGCAAGGGCGGTAAGGGCGGGGAAGGCCGTGCAGGAGTCGCTGGTCCAGCCTGCCTGCTCCCACTCGTCCCAGAGCACTTCCGTGCGGATGCCGTGGGGGCCGTCGGTACACCAAACCTCGGGGATGCCGAGGCGCGGCACTCCCGGCGAACTGAACTTTGACTGGGCGTGGGTCATTGCCACCTTTTCGCGGGTGGTCATGCGTGCAAGAGCGTCTTCCACCCTCTCCTCGACAGTCTTGGAAGGGTCGAGGTATGCGGGGATGGCTTCAGATGTGTTTTGGGAAGGCCTCTGGCCGCATGCAACGGCTGCCAGCAGGACTGCTGCGCCGAAAAATCGTACGAGTTTCATAGTGATTCTATTTATAAATATCTTTCTTTTCGAGTTCCACGATCGTTCCGTAGCGGGCTATTTCGTCCATAGGCAGCATCTTGCGGTCGCCGACTATGATCCAGACGACGGGTGCGGGAAGCACGTTCTTATCGTAATAGGCCCGCAGCGTACCTGCGTCTACGGACGGAAGTCCAGCCAGTATTTCGACATCGGGATCGGCTTTGTAGCCCCGCCTTTCCAATTCGGAAACCGTCGAAGGAAGTTCCCTGAATGTGGGATAACTGTTGTTCGCCTTTGCGCGGATGGAGTGCAAGGCTGACTCCAGGCCGTTCTCCTTGAGAGGGAGAGTGTGGATCAGGGAGTCTACCAACTGTATGGCAGACAGGGACTTATCGGCCTGCGTGCCAAGCGAGGTGATGAATAGCGCCGGGTCATTAGGGTAGGCAGGAGACGGGGCGTTGGTCAGGCCTGAAGCGCTATAAGCCATGGCGCGGAACTCGCGCACCTCCTGGAACATCAGGGAGAACATGCCTCCGCCGAAATACTCGCCCAGAACGCTCAGGGCAGCCTTGTCGGCGGCCGAAACGGGCTTGTCAAAGGTTTGATAAGTGACTATCTGGGCCTGGCGCGAGCCGGGAAGGTCATAGAAGAATACGGTCGGACTGTCATATCGGAGATTGTTAATCCTGGCCCAGTCCTCGTAGACGGCAGCCCGGCCCAGGTCGATCCTGCGCGCAAGCGCGCGTGCGACTTCGCCGGCCGGCTTCCTTCCAGAATACAGCACGGTGTAACCGTGATTCATCAGGTCGGAGAAGGCGTTCATCAAGCCTTCTGTCCCGATGGCCTTGAGTTCCTTCTTGTCCAGTTGGGTCAGATATGAGGAATTGACCCCGTAGTATACCTTCTGTTGCATGGCGGACATTATGTTGGAGGTCCCGCCAGTGAAGAAGGTCTGTTTCTCAAGGTCGATGCCGGTGAGCAGCTCCTTGAAACTATCCTTGTCGGCCTTGGCGTGGTCGATGAAATGTCTGAGAAGCTTGAGCGACTCGTCCAGCCTGTCTTCGAAGCCGCTGATGGTCAGGTCAAAGTTATGGTTCCCGGAACTGACGAAGAAAGTCGTCCCCAGTGCCTGCCACGCTTTACTGAGTTGCTGGACTGACAGGGAGTCGGTGCCGATGGTGTTCAGGAACGAGGCGACGTGTGTGACCTTGGGATCCTCCTGGCTGCCCTTCATTACCCTGATGGTCAGGTTGAACAGGTCATTGACGGGATTCTCCTTATAGTAAAGCCTGACATTGGGAGTGACATCGACGCGCTCGACATCCCTGTCAATGTCTACGAGGCGTGGTGCCACGTCGCGCACCGGCATAGCTTCGAGACGCTTCGCGTACTCGGAGCTCTCGCCGGCGTGCTTGGGCACCACCGGCTCGAGATCGGGTTTGGCGATATTGTCCTTGGGATATGTACCCATGACCTTCTCGAAGCGTATGTATTTGTCCGTGAAATACTTGTTGGCCACGCGGACGATGTCGTCGCGAGTGGTTGAACGGATGGCGTCGACCTGGGCGAGGTATTCGTCCCAGCTCCGACCCTGGCTCATCACCGATACCATCTGTTCGGAACGGCCGGCGATGGTCTCGAGCATCTCCTCGGCATTGCGTGCCGCCTCGAATTTCAGGGCCTCGACTTCACGCTCGGAGAATTCACCCCTCTTGATTTTCTCGATCTGCTCCCAGCAGAGTTTTTCTGCCTTGGGAAGCGAACCGAATGGAAGGTTGGGAACGACGGCGAAGCCGACTATTCCCATCTCGTTGAACATAGGCAGGCGCAGGGCTCCTCCCAGGAGCATCTTGTGTCCCGTGGTAAGCGAGTCCAGCAGGCCGGAGGAGAAGCTGTTGGTCAGCAGCCCCGTCGCAAGGTCGAGGGCGGGAGCGTCCGCATCCTTGTCGGTCGGCCCGTTGAAGGCATAGACGGAGATCTTGACGAGAGGGATCTCGGCCTTGATCTTGACGTTCCGGACGCCGGTGAAGGGAGCGACTTCCACCGGAGCCTTCTCGGGCTTCTCGCCGCGGCGGATGCGCCCGAAGGTGCGCTCCAGCAGCGGCTCGAGCCCTTCGGTGTCGATATCGCCGCTCAGGATAAGGCCCATGTTGCATCCGACATAATATTTGTCGAAGAATGCCATCATCTCTCCCAGTCGGGGATTCTTGAGGTTCTCGGTGCTGCCTATGACCTGGTAGGAATAGGGGTTGCTGCCGCTGAACTCCTTGATCATCTCGAAAAGGGGAGCCTGCATGGTGTTGTCCGCCCCGCGGTTCTTCTCTTCGTACACCGTCTCGAGCTCGCCCTGGAAAAGGCGGAACACCGGGTTCATCATGCGGTGGCTGTTGAGTTCGGCCCACTGCTCGATATACTGGGGAGAGAAAGTATTGTAATAGTAGGTGTAGTCGTAGGAGGTGCCGGCGTTGAAGCCCGTGCCGCCGAAGCGTGCGATGAGCCTGTCGAACTCGTTGGGGATGGCGTATTCGGCGGCCTTCTGGCTCAGGCGGCCGATTTCTTTCTGGACGGCTTTGCGCTCGGCGTCGTCGGTGAGGGTGGCGAGACGGTCATAGCACACCGCGATGGAGTCGAGCCAGACCTTTTCGGCGGCGTAGTCGACGGTACCGAGCTCTTCGGTGCCCTTGAAGAGCAGATGCTCCAGGTAATGGGCCAGGCCGGTGTCAGGGCTGTCCTTGCCGCCGGCCTTGACGACCACGGCTCCGTAAACTATTGGTTGTGAACTGTCTCGGTTGATCCAGACCTGCATGCCGTTGGACAGTTCGAACTGACGTACTTCCAGGGGATTGTTTTGTGCATTCGCAGCGAGGGCCATCAGCGCTCCCGCGAGAAGGAGTAAGATTCGTTTCATACGGTAAAGATAGGCATTTCTTCCGTCAAAGCATAAAAGATGATAAAATGAGATTTGTTTTGGATAAGGAATCATTGTATTTTTGCGGGTAACACTTTAATAACCTTTTATCATGAAATCCTTCCGTTCCGTAGCATTGGCGCTGGTCCTCGTGTGCAGCGCGGCTTTTTCCGCCGAGAAGCCCCGGACCACCGTTCTGGTTTCTCCTGACGGCAATCTCAAGGTTACCGCCGTATCCGGCGCAGCCGGCCTGACATGGGCCGTGGAGCGCGCAGGGCTCACGGTACTGGAGCCGTCCGCCATAGGGATAAGCGTCGACGGCAGGGCGCTGCTAAAGGGCGCTGCCCGCGAGACCGGCCGGAGCGCGGTCAGCACTTCCTTCGCCACGCCCGTCTATAAGAAGTCTTCTGTCGAAGACCGCTACAACACCGTCACTCTCAGCTACGGACGCGATGCACGCGTCGAGTTCCGCGCCTATGACGACGGCGTGGCATACAGGATCCTTTCCGACAATGCAAAGGCCACGAAGGTGGACGACGAGACTGTGGAGTACAGATTCGCTTCCGACTATAATGCATTCGTCCCTTATGTCAACGACAACCGTGGCGGGGAGCGCTACTGCTTCTCCTTCGAGTCGTACTACGACGAGACCCCGCTGTCGAAGATGTTCCCCGACTCCCTGGCCATCACTCCGCTGGCCGTATGCCTCCCCGGAGGCGTGAAGGCCATCGCGATGGATGCCGGAGTAGTGGACTATCCTGCTATGATGCTGCTCAAGGGAGAGGGCAATACGTTGAAGGCTGAGTTCCCGCCCGTGCCGGGAAAAGTCACCCAGGGAGGCTACAACCGCCTGAACCTCGTGCCGGACACCCGTCTGGGCCATATTGCCGAAGTGCAGGGCGCGTTCGCGACGCCTTGGCGCGCAGTCGTCGTCACGGCACGTGACGCCGACATCCTCAATTGCGACATGGCGCAGCGCCTTGCCGAGCCCTGCCGCCTGGACGACGTTTCCTGGATACGTCCCGGCAAGGTCGCGTGGGACTGGTGGAACAACAACAATATCACCGGCGTGGATTTCGTAGCCGGTATGAACACGGATACGTACAAGGCCTACATCGACTTCGCTTCCGCAAACGGCCTCGAGTATATAATCATCGATGAGGGCTGGAGCGGCGGCGGCATGCGAAATGTAGGACCTGTCCGCGCGGATGCCCTGTTCGAGATCAACCCGGCAATGGACATCGACGCCCTCATCGCTTACGGTAATTCCAAGGGGGTGGGTATCATCCTCTGGTCCAGCTGGATAGACATGATCGCCGGCGACCCGGTGAACGGATATGCCTCCACCGAGAAGATGATGGCCCATTATGCCGCCAAGGGCATCAAGGGATTCAAGGTCGACTTTATCGACAGGGATGACCAGGTCGCCCTCAGTTCCATGTACCGAATCGCCGGCATTGCCGCCAAGTACCATCTGCTGCTCGACTATCACGGCATGCATCCTATAGGCATCCAGCGCACATACCCCAACGTGGTGAACTTCGAGGGCGTCAAGGGAATGGAGAACTCCAAGTGGGAGCAGCGCGGTCCGCGCGGCCCTGTCCACAACCAGCCGCGCTACGACGTCACCATCCCTTACCTGCGCGCGCTTGCCGGTCCGATGGACTATACTCCCGGCTCCATGGCCAATGCGTTGAGGAACAATTTCTTCGGAAACAACGACCACCCCATGAGCCAGGGTACCCGAGTGCACCAGATGGCCATGTACACCATCTTCGAGGCGCCTCTGCAGATGCTTGCCGACAGTCCGAAACGCTATACCCGCGAGCAGGAATGCACCGACTTCATCGCCAAGGTCCCGACCGTATTTGACGAGACCGTGGCACTGGACGGCGAACTTGGGGAGTATATAGTGATTGCTCGTCGCAAGGGCGGTGTCTGGTATGTCGCCGCAATGACGGACTGGACTCCCCGCGACCTGGTCGTCGACCTGTCATTCCTGGGGTCCGGGACCCATTCCGCTGACATCTTCGCCGATGGCGCCAACGCGCACCGCGACGCCGAGGACTACAAGCATTCCACGCAGGGCGTCTCCGCCTCCGACAAGCTGAACATACATCTTGCCGGCGGTGGCGGCTGGGCCGCAATTATCCGATAATCAATGAAATAAGCGTCAGGTACGCACCCGTCAGTCGTCGCTTTCGCCCATGATGATGACCAGATGGTCACCGGGCTGGAGCGGCATGCTGCCGTGCGGTACCAGGAACCGCCCGTCGCGCCTCACCATCATCACGCGGATGCCGTGCGGCAGGTGGAGGTCGCGGAGCGTATCTCCATCCGCAAGGTCGTCCTCGGTCACTGTATGGTCTCGAAGCATTCCCATCTCTTCCGGGATCTCCATTCCGAACGTCTCCACTTCCGGATCGGCATCATAACTCAGTTTGAGCCATTTGGCGGCAGGGGAGAGTGTCATGCCCTGAAGCAGCAGCGAGATCAGCGTGATGAAGAACACGATGTTGAAGATCTCGGACGAGCCGTCGAGGCCGGCAACGACCGGGCAGAGGGCGAAGAGGATGGGGCCGGCGCCCTTCAGGCCCACCCAGGATGCGAATCCCTTGGCCTTGAATGAAAGGTCGCGGAAAGGTGCCAGGCAGAGGAATACGCTGATCGGCCTGGCCACGAGCATCATGAAGATTCCGATCAAAAGGGCCGGCAAGGCGATGGTCGAGAACTGGGACGGCCGGGCAAGGAGTCCCAGCATGAGGAACATGAGCAGCTGCATCAGCCAGGTCATTCCGTCGAAGAACTTCAGGATGTCCCTCTTCATGGGGATGTCGGCTTTGTTGCCGATGATGATGGCCGCCACGTAGAGGGCGAGGAGTCCGTTGCCGAACAGGAGCGAGGCTATGCCGTTGGCGAAGAAACCTATGCTCAGCACCATCACCGAATACAGGGCGTTGCTCGGGAGTTTGACCCGTTCGAGGACCCACTTCGCGCCGTGTCCTACCAGGACGCCAATGAGAAAACCTATGACTATCTGTATGATAAGGGTCCAGATGCCGGTGCCGACCATGGACCAGGTTCCGGAATGGTGCGTAGAGGAAAGGACCTGGACGAGGATGATAGTAAGGACATACGCCATGGGGTCGTTGCTTCCCGACTCGAGCTCCAGCATGGGGCTGAGGTTCTCGCGCAGATGCGTGCGTTTGCCGCGCAGCACGGAGAAAACCGAAGCCGAATCGGTCGAAGACATCACGGCCGACAGCAGGAAGCATCCGAGGAACGAGGCTCCCAGAGGACCGATCCATTTACCTGCAACGAAATAGATGAACGAGGCGGTGAGCAGGGACGTAAGGAAGACTCCGAGCGTCGAGAGCAGTATGCCCTGCTTCATCACCGGCTTGGTCTCGTGCATGGAGGTCTCTAGTCCGCCTGTGAACAGGATGATGGTCATTGCGAAATGGCCTATGGACTCCGCGACGTGATAGTCCTCGAACTTGACTCCTAGTCCGTCGGCTCCGACAAGCATTCCCAGGAGAAGGAACAGCAACAGGGAAGGTGCTCCGAAACGTGCACCGACCTTGGTGATGAGGATGGCAAAGAAAACCAGGACCGACGCCAGCAGGAGCAGGTGGTCGGACATCAGGTTGACGGAGAAGATGGAAAGCGGCAGCATCAGTCTTGGATCTGGAACAGATTCAGGAAGCCGGTCATCATGAAGACCTGGCGGATATCATTTGAAATGCTCTTGACGATGATCTCGCCTCCCTTTGTCGCGGCAGCCTTTCTCAGCGAAAGGAAGATCCGGAGACCGGAACTGGAGATGTAGGTCATTTCCGAACAGTCCATGACTACGGTACCTGATGCGGCGTCCATGACCGACTCTATCTCCTTGGTTACCTCCTGGGCGGCAGGAGTGTCGAGACGACCGATGAATTTGACGGTCGTCACATCACCTTCTTTGTAAATTTTGGTTTCCATATTGTCAGATTTTCTTGGTCATTGATAAAATATTCTTGCCTTCATACCGTTTGTATTCAACGGTATCCATGATGCTCTTTACAAGATAGATGCCTAATCCTCCGATCGGCCGGTCTTCTGCGGGAGCGTCTATGTTGGCGGCAGGTACCGTCGTTGGGTCGAACGGCGTGCCGCTGTCTATGACGAGGAAGTCTATGGACTCCTTGCGGATTATCGCCTCTATGTCCACCAGGCCATCGGCGCCTTCGGGATAGGCGTACATGATAACGTTGGTGACAACCTCCTCCAATGCCAGGTTGAGTGACATTACAAGGCTTTGATCCAGATGCTTTTCCTGTGCTATGGCTTCCACGAAGCCTGCCAGCTGAGGAATCTGCTGGATGTCGTTGTGAAGGATCAGATGTCTTTCCATAGTATCGGGATTCCTGTCGTTCATATAACGTATAAGCACTGTAGTCATGTCATCGCTCTGGATTGCTCCGCCTACGAAAGTCGAGATGGCTTCCTTGAGTTTCGCGAGCTTGTCCTTGGCCATGCCGTTTCCTCCGGCGAGAACGGATTTCACCCGTTCTTCGCCGAACATGTTGTGATTCTTGTCCTCGGCTTCAGTGATGCCGTCCGTGTAGAGGAAGATGCCTTCCCCGTATGCCAGGTCGGCTTCCTGTTCCTTGAAGGCCGCTCCGGAGACTATTCCCAGCGGGATATTGGGCTCGACCGGCAGGTTACGCACGGTGTCGCCGAGCAGCAACGGGCCGTTGTGACCGGCGTTGCAGTACCGCAGATGTCCGTTCAGGAGGTCGAGGATGCCGCAGAAGAAAGTCACGAACATCGTGTCCTCATTGGTATCGGACATGCTGTCGTTCATGTTGGTGACGATATGCAGCGGGCTCCTCTCGTGGGCCGAGACCGTTCTGAACAGGCTGCGCGTCACGGCCATCACGAGCGATGCGGGCACGCCCTTCCCGGAGACGTCGCCGATGCAGAAATACAGTTTGTCGTTGCGGATGAAGAAGTCGTAAAGGTCACCTCCGACCTCCTTCGCAGGGTCGAGGAAGGCGAACATGTCGATATCGTTCCTCTCGGGGAAAGGAGGGAAGATGTTGGGGAGCATGGCCATCTGGATGCCGTGTGCGATGTGCAGTTCGCTCTCCATCACCTGTTTTTTCTCATTCAGTTCCTGATACCTGATCTGGCTCTTGGCGGCACTGCGGAGAATGAGGAAGATCATTGCAAGGCCAAGGAGCTGGAGAAGCAGGACCAGGGTGTTGATGTGTTTCATCCCGCCGAACACCGACTCCTCGGGAATGACGACCGACATGCTCCAGCCGGTGTCGCCTACGGAGCTCGTGTAACGGAGCGGATTGGCGACTTTAAGGGTCTCCGGCGGGCTTGCCAGCAACGTGCCGTTGCCGTTGACGATGGTGCCGTAAGAATCGGGGTAGAGCTGGATCTGTCCCATCAGGGCGTTGAGCCACTCCATCGTGATGTCGGCCGCAGCGACTCCGACGATTGCGCCCGTAGTGTCTTTCAACGGGACGGAATACGTGATGACGGTGGTCATGCCGGCGATGTCGTCAAAGTAAGGTTCGCTCCAGCTTCCCTTGCCCGTGAGGATGGGCTTGGTGAACCATTCGGCCGTCATATAGTCATGTGACTCGGATCCGAGGACCATTTCCTCGAAACCGTCTCCCCTGCGGGCGACCAGAGGCTCGAACCATTTACCCCTTTCGGGATAAAAGCCTTCCGTAAAGGCGAGCGCAGCGTCCATGATGATATCGTTTGTCTCCATCATCCTGCGTATGGGGATGAAGAAGTATTCCGGGCTCTCGAGGATGAGTCCTGCCGTCCAGGACAAGTTTTCGGTGGCAGTCTCGACCGTGGTCATCACGCTCTCGATCTTCTGGCGTGCCAGGGCCATTTCGCTCTCGGCTCTCTGCCGGGCTTCTTCCGTCAGCATTTTCCGGGAGAAATAGTACTGGATAAGGCCTGTGGCTTCCAGCGTTGCGGCTGCGATGACCACAAGCAGCAATCCGGTCCAGACGGACTTGCGCAAGTATTTGTTTACCTGTTTCATAGTATCGATCTCAGTGCGTAGCGGAACTCCGGCATCGGCTGCCGCATGTCGCGTTCTATGATGAGTGTCTTAAGTCCTGCATAGGGATCGATCTCCTCCTCGATCTCCTTCAGTGGCCGGTCCGCCCCGAAATATACGGGCGCGAAACACTCCCAGAAACGTCCCGCAAGCGACTTCGGCATGTGGAATGTCTCCCTGATGAAAGAGTCGTCGCTGAGGCGGCAGCAGAGATAGACCATGGCGACGTCGAAGAGGTTGTACCCGTAGCAGAAATCTCCCAGGTCTATGAAATAGCGTCTGTCGCCGACGAAGATGGCATTGCCGAACTGCAGGTCGCCGTGGATGGCGGTATCCGTATCGGGAGCACCGTTGATGAACTGGCCAATGCGGTCCTTCTCGGAGGACGTGAAGAAGGGATTCTCTTCAAGCAGGCGGAGATACCGTTCCTTGATGCTCTCGAACTGCGCGGTATCAATGTGAGTCGAGTGAAGGTCCAGGCACATCCCGGCGAACTCTTCGGCGTATTTGCGCACGTTTCCGGGATCGTCTGCCGTTGCGCGGCAATAGGATTTCTTTCCGGTGATGCGACGGAAGCGTATGCCGTAGCGCCCGTCCTCCGTGACCACGTATTCACCCGGTTCGGGAGTGGGTATTCCGAGGGAATAGACCTTTCTTGCGAGCTCCATCTCATCCATCGGCTGAGTGATCTTGCCGGGGAAATAGAGTTTGAGCATCACCGAGGGGTCGGACTTGTGGTCGTAGCTCTCGCCGTTGGCGCCGCCGCCGGAGAGGACATAGTCGTCAAGGGATATTTTGACAGGCTTCAGACTCATTTCCCAAATACTTTTTCGATAAGGCTCACGAATTCGTCATATGCTGCAGTGCCGGCCAGTTCCTCAAGGGCTTCCGCCAGCGCGTGATAGCGCCAGGCGTGCTCCGTTGGGTCGGATACGTGGAACAGGCTCCAGAGCCTGTCTCCCTGCACCGCGTAGTCGCGGGCGATGGAGCGCATGTTTGACAACTTGTCACCGAGGGCGACGACCTTGATGTCGCGCGATGCCCTCCTCAGGCGCTCGATGCCTTCCAGCTTGCGCGTGTGCCAGCTCTCCTCCTCGTTCATCCCCTCGATGACGGAGTCGCTTTCAGCCGCCACGATCGAGGCGATGCGTTCGCCGAAGAGGGCGCGCAACTGCTCTACGGTCACGTCGGTGTCCTCGATGGTGTCGTGCAGCGCGGCGGCGGCGAGGAGTTCCTGGTCTGAAGTCATAGTGGAGACTATCTCCATCGCTTCCATGGGATGGACTATGTATGGGAATCCCTTGCCGCGGCGTTCCGTGCCGGCGTGGGCCTTTACCGCGAAGGTAATCGCGCGGTCGAGGATTTCGGTATTCAAGGGATTGTTTGCCATGGTCATTGATTCATGAAAGGAAGGTTACTGGCCTGCTCCAGCAACACTTCGGCCAATGCGGAGTTGCTTTCAGAAGCGCCGTTGAGGGTGTCAAGCAGGATCCTGATGCCCAGGGGGCCTCCTCCTTGCTTGAGTATATGTGCGATGCAGAGGTTCTGGGGACCGAGGGACGAGGATATGATGTCCAGGTCCGTGATGCCTATCTGGTAACAAGCCAGCTGATAGGCGGCTTCCGAACTCTCCTTGATGATCTTGCCGATGTCTCCGAGCGTATTGCAGCCAAGGCCCTTGAATACGGCGAGGAAAGGCATCAACGTGTCTTCGTGGATCTCGGCCTGGTTCACGGCCGCGATGCGGCGGTTGAGCGGGCCGAAGGGATCGATCTTGAGGAAACTCCTGAAAGTGTCGCCGTCCAGAGGCACTTCGTCGAGGTTGCCGCTGGCCACGAGCGACTGCACGCGGCGGCGATAGTCGGTCAGGTCCGTGCGTATGATGCTGAACTGCTCGTCCACCAGTTCCAGCATACCGGCCAGCCGGTTGAGGTTGCGGAGGTATTCTTTGGGGACCTCGATGCCGGATTTGTAGCCCGTGTCGTGGTTCATGTTGGCCCAGGCGTGCTGAAGGATGGTGCGAACCTGCACCTCGAAACGGTATGGCGTGTCCTTGAGATAGCAGATGTAGTGGAGGGACATATAGCCGAAACGGTCTATCTCGTGGAGTTTGCGTTTGTCGACGGTGTTCTCCCAATCCACTTCGAACAGGCGCTCGAGGACCGATGCGACCTTGTCGACGTCGTCGAGATAGAAAGTGATCACGCGCAGCCCGAGGATGTCCGTGATGTCAGCGAGGGAGTTGTATTTGCTGCCTTTGAGTTCAAGTTTGCCGGTGAGCGATCCTTCGGTCTTGATGCGTGACTCGAGGGAAGCGACAACCAGGCCGTTCTCGGCAAGGAAGTCGTTTATGACACCCTTCACACGTGCTTCTGCCTCCCGGAAAAGTGGCAGGTCCCGGCGGTATTCGTCGAGGATGGACTGGATATGCGGAGTCAGGTCCATAAACTGCAGGCTTGAGAACTCAAAGATAGTAAAATCTTCGGGTTATTCGGTCTTTCTCAAGGAATATTCGCAGCCGCAATACTGTTGGTTGTAGAAGTTCAACTCCTTTATGAGCTGGTTCCGGCGGTCCTGGAGGCCGCCTTTGCGCCAATTCTGGCCCCACCATGTGACGGGCAGGCCTTCGCAGGCCCACCGTCCGGCCTCATCCACCTGGGCCAGGTCCTTCCATCGGGAAGAGGCCAAGGTGGTGGTGAGGACGGTGAAGCCGTGCTCCGAAGCATAGAGCGCGGCCCGGCGGAGCCGGTACTTGAAGCACGCGAGGCAGCGGGCGCCGCGTTCGGGCTCGTTCTCGAGCCCGCGGGCGGCGCCGCAGCGCCAGTCCTCGTGCGCGTAATCGTCGTCGACGATTTCGAGCCCGAGGGACTGCGCGTAGCGCGTGCACTCCTCCTTCCTGTGAAGATACTCTTCCAGGGGGAAGATGTTCGAATTTGAATAGAAAATGGTTGGAGTGATGCCCTGGCGCAGCATGATCTCGATAATGGCGGAGGAACACGGTGCGCAGCACGTGTGCAGCAGCACACGCTTGGCGCCTCCGGGTACCTCCAGGACGAGTCCATGCTTTGGTTGCCGTGCCATCACTCCACGGAATTGATGTCGATGAGACCGTTCAGGAGGGCGTATACGGTCAGTCCTGCGACGGATTTGATGCCGGTCTTGCGCGTGATGTTCTTGCGATGCGTGATGACCGTATAGATGGAGATATTGTACAAGTCGGCTATCTCCTTGTTCAGCAGGCCTTTGGCCACTCCGACGAGGATTTCCTTCTCGCGCTCGGACAAAGCCTCGCGCCCTTCATCGGAGTCCTTTGGCCTGCCGTACGAGCCGTTGTTTTCCAGAAGCTGGACCATGGGTTCGAGGATCTCCTCCTCCACCGCGGTATGGCGGTCGAGGTCGTATTCCAGCGAACAGATCATGTAGAGTGCCTGCATGCGCAGGGAGGAGTCGCAGCCTTCCGGCAGCGAATTCATCACGAGGCTCTTGAGGTCGGAGATCTTCTCGTTGATGCTGTTGTGGTCGTCGGTGAAGGACTCGATCGTCGACTCGCCTCCGGCGTTGCCTTCCAGCAGCGAACGGACATAAGGCATGACATGCCTTTCTTCGAATTCGAAATGGCGGTTCAGTTCGTCCTCGTAGTCGTTGTAGAACTTCCGGAAGACTTTTTTCTGCGCTTCGTTGCAGGGGGCCAGCAAAAGGTCCAGGAGCCTGGAAAGGGATTTGAGGGCAGTGTCCAGATAGTACTCGTGGGAGCGGTGCAGATACTCGACCACGTCTTCGATGCGTCCTTCCTTCAGCATCTTTTCCGAAGGCTTGAAATGCTCGTCGATATAGAAATTGTAGAGCATCATGAAGGTCCCTGGGTCCATGGAATGCGCGCTGCACACGTCTCCGACGGTCATGTCGCCGAAATTGCCGCATACTCCCAGACGCTCCAGCAGTCCGATGACGTGGATGTTCCTGTCCACCAGCTCAGAGAGCTTGATATTTGGGTTGATCTCCGTAAGGGCCATAATCTGATGATTATCCGTATGCAAAGATAGTTCATTTCAATGCTAAAAGAACCGTGCCACCCTAAAAATCCCTATAAATGGGGATAGCGCGTTGCCAAATATGCCTTAACTTTGTAGGCTGAAACAGCAGCATCCTGATATGACATTAAAAGACTTGAAGGTAGGGGAGTCCGCCGTCGTCAAGAGCGTCGGCGGCGAAGGTGTGCTGCGCCAGCATTTCCTGGACATGGGCCTTATCCCCGGTACCGAGGTCAGGCTCGTCAAGATGGCGCCCATGGGCGATCCCATAGAGATCAGGATACACGGTTATGCGCTGACCCTCAGGCTGTCCGAAGCCCTGAAGATCGAAGTGGACGCGGACTGCGCCCGTGAGACCGTACCGGCAGCGCCCCTCGACGAGGATTTCGGATACAACCTTTCCCTGCATGAACACAATGCACACCCGGGCTTCGGCGAGGAAGGCCGTTTCCACGACAAGGCGGACGAGCACCCGCTTCCGAAGGACGAGGTCCTCACTTTCGCCCTTGCCGGCCAGCAGAACTGCGGCAAGACTACGCTTTTCAACCAGCTCACCGGCTCCAACCAGCATGTCGGCAACTTCCCTGGCGTGACGGTCAGCCGCAAGGACGGCGTGATCAAGGGCTATCCCAATACCCGAGTCACAGACCTTCCGGGCATCTACTCCCTCTCGACCTATACCGCCGAAGAACTTGTATCCCGCAATTTCATCATAGAAGAGAAACCCAGGGCGATCATCAACATTGTCGACGCCAACAACATCGAGCGCAACCTGTATCTGACGATGCAGTTGATGGAACTGGACGTTCCTATGGTCCTTGCCCTCAATATGATGGACGAGCTCAGGGGCAATGGCGGATCCGTCCGCGTCAACGAGATGGAGCGTCTGCTCGGCATTCCCGTGGTCCCCATATCCGCCGCCAGCGGCGAGGGTGTCAACGAATTGGTGGAACACGCCGTCCATATCGCGAAATATCAGGAGAAACCCAAACGCCAGGATTTCTGCGACAAGAACGATCACGGCGGTGCCGTACACCGCTGCCTGCACAGCCTGATGCACCTGGTGGAGGACCACTCGCAGCGCGCCGGCCTGCCGGCCCGCTTCGCCGCCAGCCGCCTTGTGGCGGGCGACGAAGTCGTGACGGCGCGCCTGGGTCTTGAACAGAATGAGAAGGAGATGGTGGAGCACATCATAGTCCAGATGGAGGAGGAGCGAGGCCTGGACCGCCATGCGGCCATGGCGGACATGCGTTTCTCTTTCATCGGCCGTCTGTGCGCGCAGACCGTATCCAAACCCAGTGAGAGCAAGGAATATCTCCGCAGCCTCAGGATAGACCGTACCCTGACGGGTAAATGGACTGCCATTCCCGCCTTCATCGCCATCATAGCGCTGGTCTTCTGGCTGACATTCGACGTCATCGGCCTGTGGCTGCAGGATATGCTGGCCGCTGGCATAGACTGGCTGGGAGGCGTCGTGGACGACGCTTTTGTGCGCTGGGACGTCAGCGAGCCGGTACGCTCGCTGGTCGTCGACGGTATCTTCGGCGGAGTCGGCTCCGTACTCAGTTTCGTGCCCATCATCATCGTGCTGTTCTTCTTCCTGTCAATGCTGGAGGACAGCGGATACATGGCGCGCATCGCGTTTGTCTCGGACAAACTGCTGCGCCGCCTGGGCCTCTCAGGCCGGAGCATCGTGCCGATGCTCATCGGCTTCGGATGCTCCGTGCCGGGCGTGATGGCCACCCGCACCCTGCCGTCCTCGCACGACCGTCGCCTCACCATCCTCCTCATCCCGTTCATGAGCTGCTCGGCCAAGATCGCCATCTACGGCTTCCTGGCCAGCGCCTTCTTCCCCGGAAAGGCCGGCCTGGTGATGGTGTCGCTCTATCTGCTGGGTATCGTCGTGGGTATTGTTACCGCTCTGGTTTCCAAGGTCTTCCATCATCAGAAGGACACTACTCCCTTCGTGATGGAACTGCCGGTATACCGCATCCCGAGGGCGCGCAATGTATGGCATCTGCTCTGGGACAAGACCAAGGATTTCATCCAGAGGGCCTTCACCGTAATATTCGTGGCGACGATAGTCATCTGGCTGTTGCAGTCCTTCGACTTCCATCTGAACTTCGTCGAGGACAGCAGCGAGAGCATACTCGCCTGGCTCGCGGGCCTGATCGCACCCGTCTTCAGCCCTCTCGGGCTGGGTGACTGGCGCATCGTCACCGCCCTCATCACCGGCTTCCTCGCCAAGGAGAGCGTCGTCTCGACCATGGAAGTGCTGGGCGTGACCGCTGCCCTTACTGCGGCTACCGCAGTGCCGCTGCTGGTGTTCTGCCTCCTTTATACGCCCTGCGTCGCCGCCATCGCGTCCATACGCCGCGAGCTCGGCTCGAAATGGGCGTTCTTCGTAGTGATTTTCCAATGTGCCATAGCCTGGGTCTGCGCCCTGGCAGCCTATCTTATATTCGCATGAACGCCGCCAGCATAATCATACTCGCTGCAGTCGCGGTGCTGGCCTTCCTCGCCCTGCGCACTGCGTTGCGCAAGGACGGCGGCAGCTGCTCCTGCTGTTCACAGAAGGGCAGCTGCCCGTACAGCGGCAGCAAGGAGTGTCATTGTAAGGATTAGACCAGACCGTCGGGAAGATCCATGACGATCTCTCCGGCTTCAGGATCTACGGACAGGATGAAATCCTCGTGGAGAGGTATCATCGCCTGCCCGTTTTCCGTATCCACATAGAGACAGGGATTGCCGGGAATGTCTTCGTAGTCAGTGATTTCGCCCACGCGGGCGTCGCGATTGAAGAGGACCAGGCCGACGAAGTCGTCGAGCGACGGACCTTCGTCCTCGTCCCAGCCCGCTACGCTGTCCTCCTCTGCGAGGACGGCGCGGCCGACGAGTTCTTCCGCATCTTCGAGCGAGATGACGTCGGTGAGGTGGACAATGGCCTTGTCACGGCCTTTCCTGGAGAATGAATCAAAGAAAAAGGGAACCGGCAGTCCATCGAATTCGATGAACACCGGTTCCTGTGGATCGATGTCTTCCGGCATGACGTCGCGGAATCCTAGCAGGACCCCTCCGTCCGTGCCGAAGGACTTCAGGACCTTGGCAATCTGGATCAAAGAATCAGGGCTTGCCACGTCCGGGGGAGGATTAAGCCTCGGTGGCTTCCTCGACGGCCTCGGCAGCAGCGGCGGCAGCCTCTTCGGCGGCCTTCGCGGCGGCAGCGGCCTCAGCCTCGGCCTTCTTCTTGGCGATAGCCTCGGCCCTCTCCTGGTTCACCTTCATCTCAGCCTCTGCGGCGGCCTTGGCCTTCGCGGCGGCGTCCTTGGTGAGACCCTGCTTCTTGGCAACGATCTTGGCGTCCCTCTGAGCCTTCCAATCGACGTACTTCTTGTCAGCCTGCTCCTGGGTGAGAGCACCCTTGGCGACACCACCGGCGAGGTGATGGCGGAGGAGGACACCCTCGTAGGAGAGGATGCGGCGGGCGGTGAGGGTAGGCTGGGCGCCTACGTTCAGCCAGGCCAGAGCCCTCTCGGCGTCGAGGACGATGGTAGCGGGATTGGTGTTCGGATTGTACGATCCGAGCTGCTCGATGAAACGACCGTCACGCGGTGCGCGTGAGTCTGCCACTACAATGTGGAAGAATGCGAAATTCTTCTTACCGTGGCGCTGTAAACGAAT
>JAEEGL012937034.1_pt1 | contig 40487 bp, 33 predicted proteins | sample 9134231 | NCBI WGS metagenome assembly JAEEGL01 (sample SAMN16246548, study PRJNA631951) | gut metagenome | biome: gut microbiome; feature: rumen; material: fiber-attached | host: Bos | place: Iran: Karaj | collected 2018-10
CGAACGGGTCCGGCCGATCATGTTCTTGACATAGGAGCGGTTGAGATAGGCCTTCGCGAAGTCCGGATACAGTTCGATCGCCTTGTCCAGGTCGTCCAGGGCGTCGAGCCAGCGGCCCATCTGCATGAAATAGGACGCCCGGTTGAAATAGGCGAGCACGTTCTCGGGGTTGATGTTGATCACGCGGTCCATGTCGGGCAGCGCGTGTTCGAAATCACCGACCTGGGCGTAGACGAGGCTCCGGTTGTACAGGGTCAGCGCATTTCCGGGCTCGTCGCGGAGCACGCGGTTGAAGTCGGCCATCGCCGCATTGTAATCCAGGCGCTCGTAGTGCATCATCGCCCGGTTGAAGTAGGCGAAGGTATTGGTCGTGTCCAGCGAAATCGCCCGGTCCATGTCGGCGATGGCGGCCGGATAGTCTTTCCGGAGGGCATACACCCTCCCCCGCCGGATGTAGCCTTCCGGATCGAAGCGGTCCAGCTTGATGGCGCGGTTGTAGTCGGTCAGCGCCTTCGTCGTATCCCCCAGGAACAGGAAGGAGGCGCCCCGGTTGAGGTAGGCGGAAGGGTCCTTGGGTTCCTTCTTGATATAATGGTCGAAGTCTTCGACGGCCTTGTCGAACTGGCCGGCGAGGAAGCGGGTGACGCCGCGGCTGAAATAGAGGCCGTCCAGGCCGGGACGCAGTTCCATCGCCCGGTCGAAGTCGGCGAAGGCTTCCTCGTATTTGCCGGAGCGGCTGAACGTGATGGCCCGGAAATGGTACCCGTTCGTGAAGACGGGGTTCACGCGGACGGAATGGTCGAAGTCGGCGTGGGCGCCGCGGATGTCGCCCAGGTTGTATTTGGCGATCCCGCGGAAGAAATAGGTCCAGCAGTCCGTCGTGTCCAGATGGGCGAGCATGTTGAACTGCCCGATGGCCTCGGAGTACTTCCCTTCCGAAAGCGCGAGGCGCCCGCGGAAATAAATGGCGTCCTTGTCGTACTGACCGAGGGCGGAAAGCACGGACAGGCAGGCGAACACGATGGAAAGGAAGATCCTCCGCATAAAATAATTTTTCGTTTCGGCGTAAAATTCCTAATTTTACAAGTTCTAAACAGAATCGTACAAATATAAACATTTATCGTGCCTTGAAGACATCTTTCATCAAATTTTTCATCCCGCTGGCCCTCCTGAGCCTTTCCACGGCCGCTCCGGCGCAGACGCTCGCCCGGAAGATGGTCCCCTCGGGACGCAACGCCGAGAAGGTCATCACGGAGGAGAAACTCCGCGCGGACGTCGAATTCCTGACCGACACGCTCTTCCACGGGCGCCGCACCGGGACCCGCGGCGCGAACGAGGCGGCCTTCTGGATCGCGCGGCGCTTCGAAAGCCGCGGCCTGCAGATGCTGGGCTCCTCGTGGAGCCAGTCGTTCCGGACGGCGGACGGCACCGTCGGGCACAACATCGTCGGGTTCCTGCCCGGCGACCGGGGTGCGGGGAACCAGCTGTACACCATCGTCGCGGCACACTACGACAGTTTCGGCGTCGTGGACGGCCGGCTGCTGCCGGGCGCCGACAGCAACGCCTCCGGCGTGGTGGCGATGCTCTCGATCGTGGACATGTTCGCCAGGATGAAAGAACTCGGGCGCTCCTACGGGAACAACCTCATCTTCGTCGCCCTGGACGGGCGGGAAAAGAACTCGGCCGGCGCCGAGGACCTGTGGGCGCGGATCTCCGCCCTTTCGCTGCACGATCCGGTCGACGGGGGCGTCATCCGGCCCGACCGCATCCACTCGATGGTGGTTCTCGACATCCTTGGAAGCACGATGTCGCCGGTCCATCCCGGACGCGAAGACTACCTGATGATGCTGAGCGACGGCCACTTCACCGCCGACCTCGTGGACGCCAACAAGGCCGACTACCTGTCGCTGGACATTTCGTTCAACTACTACGGCAGCAAAAGTTTCACGCGGATGTTCCACAACCGCATCGGCGACCAGCGCGTCTTCGTCGAGAACGGCGTCCACTGCGCCCTCTTCACTTCCGGCATCACGATGCTGACCAACAAGGAAGGCGACACGGCCGACACCCTGGACTACGAGATCTTCAAGAAGCGCATCTTCCTGATTTTCCATTGGTTCACCAAAATGCTCTGATCCACACATGAAAGACTTCCTGCAAATGATGCGGCGGTACATCGCCCCCTTCAAGAAATACCTGTACGGCTCGGTGGTGCTCAACATCCTCTCCGCCGTCTTCAACATCTTCTCCTTCGCCGTCATCGTGCCGATGCTGCGGATCCTCTTCCGGATCAGCGACAAGGTCTACACGTTCACGCCCTGGAACGAGGTCTTCTCCCGCCCGGTGTCGCAGATGGGCGGCGGCGTGACGGACAACCTCTACTACCTTCTCGAGCAGGCGATCGCCAACCAGGGCGCTTCCCGCGTACTGCTGTACCTGTGCCTTTTCCTCATCGTGACAACCGCCATCAAGACCGCCTGCTACTTCGGGTCGGCCGCCGTGATGGTCCCCATCCGCACCGGCGTGGTCAAGAACCTGCGCAAAGACCTGTACGACAAGATCCTGTCCCTTCCCATCGGCTTCTTCTCGGAGGAGCGGAAGGGAGACATCATCGCCCGCATGAGCGGCGACGTGCAGGAGGTCGAAAACTCCATCACGGGATCGCTGGAGATGCTGATCAAGAATCCGATCCTGATCGTCTTCTACTTCCTGGCCCTCATCGCGATCAGCTGGCAGATGACCCTGTTCACGATCGTCTTCGCCCCGCTGATGATCTGGGTGATGGGCGTCGTCGGACGCAACCTCAAGCGGCAGTCGATGCATGTCCAGCAGCTCTGGAGCGACACGATGGCCCAGGTGGAGGAAACGCTCGGCGGCCTGCGGATCATCAAGGCGTTCATCGCGGAGAAGAAGATGTCCGCCCGGTTCGACGGCGTGACGGAAGAGATGCGCCAGCGGAGCGGCCGCGTTTCGGTCCGCCAGTCGCTCGCCCATCCGATGAGCGAGTTCCTCGGCACGGTGATGATCATGATCGTGCTCTGGTTCGGCGGGTCGCTGATCCTCGGCGGCAAGGCCCACATCGACGCGCCCGTCTTCATCTACTTCATGGTGATCCTCTACAGCATCGTAGGCCCGATCAAGGACTTCGCCAAGGCAGGATACGCCATTCCGAAGGGCATGGCCTCGATGGACCGCATCAACAAGATCCTCGACGCGGAGAACGATATCAAGGAAAGCGCGCATCCCGTGCCGCTCGACGGCTTCAGGGAGGCAATCCGTTTCGAGGGCGTCACCTTCCGCTACCCGGACGGGACGAAGACCATCCTCGACCACATCGACCTGACGATCGGAAAGGGGAAGACCGTCGCGATCGTCGGCGCTTCCGGTGCAGGCAAGACGACGCTCGTCGACCTCGTCCCCCGTTTCTACGATCCGGAAGAAGGATGCGTCCGGATCGACGGAACGGACATCCGGCAGGTGCGGATCGCCGACCTGCGCAGCCTGATCGGGAATGTCAACCAGGAATCGATCCTCTTCAACGATACGATTTTCAACAACATCGCCTTCGGCGTCGAAGGCGCCACGATGGACGAAGTGATCGCCGCGGCGAAGATCGCCAACGCGCACGACTTCATCATGGAGAAGGAGGGCGGCTACGGCTTCAACATCGGTGACCGCGGCGTGAAACTCTCGGGCGGCCAGCGCCAGCGCATCAGCATCGCCCGCGCCATCCTGAAGAACCCGCCGATCCTCATCCTGGACGAAGCCACGGCTTCGCTGGACACGGAATCCGAAAAGACGGTGCAGGAGGCCCTGGAACGCCTGATGGCCACGCGCACCACCATCGCGATCGCCCACCGGCTGTCCACCATCCGCGACGCCGACGAGATCGTCGTGATGGACGAAGGCCGGATCGTCGAACGCGGCACCCATGCGGAGCTGATCGCGCTCGGCGGCTATTATCGGAAACTGCACGACATGCAGGCACTGTAAGAAGCAAGGAATATGAAACAGATCTGCGTTCCCTTCGTGGAAGGGTTGGAAAAGATGGACTTCCAGACGCTGGAACTCACGCTGGAGCTGCAGGGGGTGAAAGCCCCCGTCTGCGAGAACAACTGGCCCCAGGACGCGCCATATGCGCCGGACTGCACGGCCGTCGTCGCCCGGAGCGCGACCCACCTGGCCGTGCTCTACCATGTCCGCGGGCTCGACCTGCGGGCGACGTCGCTGGCGGACGGCGGAAACAGCTGGGAGGACAGCTGCTGCGAGTGCTTCCTCGCCGACCCCGCCGACGGGACCTACTACAACTTCGAACTGACGTGCATCGGCAGCCTGCTGGCCTCCAAGCGCCGCAGCCGCGCGGAAAGCACCCCGCTCGGGGCGGACGCCCTCTCGCAAGTGATCCGTTTCAGCAGCCTTCCCCGCAAGGCCGTGGAGGAGAAGGACCGCATTTTCGCCTGGTCGGCGGGGATGCTCATCCCCTTCCGCCTGGTCGGGGCGGATCCGCAGCGCCTGCCGGACCGCCTCCGGGGCAATTTCTACAAATGCGGAGACCTGACGGCCCATCCGCATTTCCTGAGCTGGAGCCCGGTCGGGACCCCCGCTCCGGACTTCCACCGTCCTGAATTTTTTGGTGAACTCATCCTTCGATAACCCATGAACGTCCGGAAACTGATCCTCCTCCTCGCGGCGGGATGCATGGCGACGGCCGCCCTCGCGCAGACACCCGCCGAATTCAAGGAAATGACCGACAGCCTGAAGGCGCGCATCCAGCGGCGGACAACCGTCCGCAACGGCGTCGCGCTGTCGAAAGTCGCCCGGCGGGGCAAGAGCCTCGACTTCCATTTCAAGTCCGGGCTGGGCGAAGTGCCGTGGAGAAGCGCGGACGTCGCGTGGCTCCGGAAAGACATCGAGGCCAGCCTGCCGGACAAGTACCGGGGCTGCGAGGTGGGCGAGATCTACGTTGGGACGGCGGACATCGCCACCCTCGTCATCCCGGAAGCCGGCAACAACGGGAAACCCGACTGCCGGACCTTCCGCACGCGGGACCCGCGCGGACAGGCGCCCTTCGTGGAAGCCGTCGGCGGCCAGCGCTTCGAGAAGGGGCTCACCGGACGCAACATCGCCCTCTGGCAGAGCCACGGGCGCTATTACGAAGAGAAATTCGACCGGTGGGAATGGCAGCGCGCCCCGCTGTTCCGGACGGTCGAGGACATGTATACGCAGAGCTATGTCCTGCCTTTCCTGATTCCGATGCTGGAGAACGCCGGCGCCTATGTCATGACGCCGCGCGAGCGTGACGTCCAGCGGCGCGAAGTCGTCGCGGACAACGATCCGGCCTTCGAGGACGAACGGACGGACGGGACGCGCCTGCAGGGTTCCTACCACGAAAAAGGCGACTGGAGCGATGCCGGCGCCGGATTCGCGGACCGGAAGAAAGTCTACTCCTCGCGCCTGGAGAACCCGTTCCGGATGGGAACGGCCCGGATGGCCCGCTGCGACAACCGCCGCGCGCACCGGGCGGTCGCGCGCTGGACGCCGGACATCCCCGAACGGGGCGAGTATGCCGTCTATGTCTCGTACAAGACGCTGCCGGGCAGCACGGACAAGGCCCATTACACCGTGCGGCACCTGGGCGGCGAAAGCGAGTTCCATGTCAACCAGCAGATGGGTGGCGGCACCTGGATCTACCTGGGGACCTTCCCGTTCGCCGAAGGCGAAGAAGGATGCGTCCTCCTGGACAACACCCTTCCGGACGGCGCGAAGGGCGAGACGGTGACGGCGGACGCCGTGCGCTTCGGGGGCGGCATCGGCAAGATCGCCCGCGGCCGGAAAGACGCCTCCCCGGACACCTACACCACCTCCGGCCTCCCCTGCTTCGCCGAGGGCGCCTACTACTGGATGCAGTGGGCCGGGGCGGACACGACGATCCTGAACCTGCACGAGGACGACTACACCTCCGACTACGCCGACCGCGGCGCCTGGGTAGGCTGGATGTCCGGCGGTTCCCGGACGAACCCCAAGGTCGAGGGCGAAGGAATCCCGATCGACCTGTCCTTCGCCTTCCACACCGACGCCGGGGTGACGCCGAACGATTCGATCATCGGCACCCTGGCCATCTACACGCTGAAAGCGGACGGCAGCGAAGAACTACCCAACGGCGAACCGCGCCTGCAGAGCCGCATGCTCTGCGACTTCGCCCAGACGGAGATCGTCAAGGCGGTCCGCGCCGCCTACGAACCGAAGTGGAGCCGCCGCGGACTGTGGGACAAGTCCTACAGCGAATCGCGCACGACGACCGTTCCTGCCCTGCTGCTCGAGGCCCTCTCGCACCAGAATTTCGCAGACATGAAATACGGGCTCGACCCGACCTTCCGCTTCACCGTCAGCCGCGCCGTCTACAAGGGCATGCTCAAGTTCCTGAGCAGCCGCTACGGCTGCGAATACGCGGTCCAGCCGCTGCCGGTGCACGGTTTTTCCGCCACCTTCGCCGAACCCGCCGCCTGCGGACAGAAAGCCCGGCTGAAGCTGCAGTGGCGCGACACCGAAGACCCGCTGGAGCCCACCGCGCGGCCGGAAGGCTACCTGCTGCAGGTCCGCAAGGGCGACGGCGCCTTCGACGCGGGAACCGTCTTGAGCGGCTATTCCACGGACGGGGACCTGCACGGGGTCGAAGTCGACCTCGACCCCGGGGCCGTGTGGAGCTACCGCATCATCGCCTTCAACGCGGGCGGGAGAAGTTTCCCGTCCGAGATCCTGAGCGCCGGCGTCCCGGCCTCCGGAGAGGGCGGCACCGTGCTGGTGGTCAACAACTTCACCCGTGTCTCAGCTCCCACCTGGTTCGACACGCCCGACTATGCGGGCTTCGACGAGGAACTGGACGGCGGCGTGCCTTACCTGCGCGAAATCAACTTCATCGGCGAGCAGTACCAGTTCCGCCGCGAACTGCCGTGGAAGGATGACGACAACCCAGGTTTCGGCGGATCGTACACCGACCAGGCCGCCAAGCCCTACGCCGGAAACACGTTCGACTACCCCGCCCTGCACGGCCGGTCGCTGCTGGCCGCCGGGCATCCCTTCCACTCCGCCAGCGCGGAAGCGTTCCGCAGCGGTGCGGCCGACGGCACGGTCAGTTTCGCGCTCGACCTGATCTGCGGGAAACAAGTGACCACCCAGATGGGTTCCGGCGCCGTTGCGCCGAAGTACCAGGTGTTCCCGGAGGACCTGCAGGAAGCCCTGCGCCGTTTCTCGGCCCGCGGCGGTCACCTGCTCGTTTCCGGCGCGCACATCGGCACGGATGTATGGGACCGCGTCTACCCGGTCAGGGCCGACAGCCTGTACACCGTGCAGACGCAGGCCTTCATCGAAGAAGTGCTGGGCTACCGCTGGATCACGAACTACGCCAGCCGCACGGCGAAAGTGTGGCCGGTGATCGAGGTGGAAGAAGGCGGTTTCCACAGCGGGACCGGCCGCTTCGGCTTCGCGCACGAGAAGAACCCGGACATCTACAATGTCGAGACGCCGGACGGGCTCGTGCCCGCCGGCGAAAGGGGACGGACGGTGTTCCGCTATTCCGACACCAATGTCTCCGCCGCGGTCTGCGCCACGATGGACGGGTACAAGACCTTCTGCATGGGCTTCCCCATAGAAACGATCGACGACCCGAAGGCCGCCGACCGTCTCATGAAAGATGTCCTTTCCTGGTTCGGAAAGGAATAAGTCTCAGAACAGCAACTCCTTGATCTGGTCGAAGATGGCGGTGTTCTCCATCACGCGGCCGAACTTCCAGGCGGATGCGCCGTAGGAGAAGATCATCACGGGCGAGCCGCTGTGGCCGTTCGTGCTGAAGGTGACGTTGATGCCGCTCTCCCCCTTCGTGAAGTCGCGGTCGCCGGAAAGGAGCGTGACGCCGCCGGTCTCATGGTCGGCCGTGACGATCACGAGCGTTCCCTTGTGCGTGTCGGCATAATCGAAAGCCGCATTGACCGCCTTGTCGAATTCCTCCATCTCGAACACCATCTGCTCGGCGTTGTTGGCGTGGGCGGCATGGTCGATGTGGGAGCCCTCCGCCATGACGAAGAAGCCTTTCTTGCTCTTGCCGACGATGTCCAGGGTGTGGTTCAGGGCATCGGTCAGGAAGTCGGAATCACGCTCGATCACCATCGGATAGCTGCCCTCGGAGAACAGGCCGAGGATCGGCGTGGCCTCCGTGGCGTAGAACTGCTCGGGGGTCTCGCAGTAGGTGAACCCTGCCTGGACGGCCTTGTCGATCATGTTCTCGCCGCCATTGTACTTCTCGTCCGTGAAATACCGGCGTCCGCCGCCGACCAGCACGGCCGGTTTCAGGGCGATGAGGTCTTCCATGATGTCCTTGAAGTGGCCGCGGTTCGCGGCATGCGCGTAGAAGGCGCCCGGCGTAGCGTCCAGGACGTAGGATGTCGCGATGATGCCCATCGGAATGCCCTTCGCGCGGGCCAGTTCACCGATGTTTTCGGGCTCCGTGCCGTCCGGCAGCATGCCCAGCATGCCGTTGTTGGTCTTGTGTCCGGTGGCCATCGTCGTCGCGGAAGCGGCGGAATCCGTCACGCGGTTGTTGCCGGAATAGGTCTTGCTGAGGCCGACGAACTGCGCGCGGTCGAAGGCCGTCGGGGCGTAATCCTGGCTGATCATCCAGGTGGCCACGTGCGCGAGGCCCATGCCGTCGCCGATCAGGAGGATGACGTTCTTCACTTTTTCGTTCTTGGGAGCTTTCTCTTTCTCCCGGGCGAATGCCGGAGACGCGACCAGCGCCGACATCAGAAGGAACAAGGCGATTTTCTTCATAAAGCAAATTGTTTCTCCTGCAAATATAATCATATTCTCAAAATTCGGTTTTATTATTATATTTGTATCTTGTACAAAAAGGTACTGGACACAAAACAAAAAAACATAGCATGATCATGAAAAAAACGCGCATTTATCTCCTTTCCTTCACGCTGGCCGCGACCGTCCTCTGCGGCGCCGTCGCCTGCTCCGAAGGGAACGGTACGTCCGGCGAGAGTCTCGCCCAACTGGAAGAAGGGTTCGCCAATCCGCCCCGTGAGGCACGGCCTTACCTGTGGTGGCACTGGATGAACGGCAACATCACCAAGGAAGGCATCCGCAAGGACCTGCTCTGGATGGACCGCGCCGGCATCGGCGGATTCCACCACTTCGACGCCGGCATCGGCGTCCCGCAGATCGTGGAGAACCGCCTGATCTACATGAAGGACGACTGGAAGGACGCTTTCCGCTACGCGATCGCCCTGGGCGACTCCCTCGGCATGGAGATGACCGTGGCCAGTTCTCCGGGCTGGAGCTGCACGGGCGGCCCCTGGGTCAAGCCGGAAGACGCGATGAAGAAAATCGTCTGGCGGGAAATGTACGTCCCGGGCGGCGCGCGTTTCGAAGGCAAGCTTCCGGAACCTTTCCGCAAGGCCGGCAACTTCCAGAATTTCACGAACAGCGCCACCGAGGAATACTATGAGGACATCGCCGTCCTCGCGCTGAAGGTGCCCGCAGAAGACCGTCCGCTCAAGGACATGGACGCCAAGGTGACCTCCTCCGGCGGACAGTTCACCCTGGAGCAGCTCGCGGATGACGACCTGACCGACGCCGTACTCCTTCCCGAGGGGAAAGACGGCTTCGCCTGGATCGCCTACGAGTTCCCGGAGCCCGTCTCCTTCCGCGCCGTTTCCTGCGTGGACGGCCGCCAGCGCCACTGGCCCTACCTCTTCCCCGCCTCCTTCGACGTCTCCCTCGAGAAGAGCGATGACGGCAAGGTCTACACGGAAGTCGCCAAGATTCCCAGCACCACCTGCCGCCGCTCCACCGTTTCCTTCCCGGAAGCGAAGGCCCGGTATTTCCGCCTGCGCGTGAACAACACCGGCAAGAAAGGCGCGATGGTCAGCGAGTTCAACCTCTACCCCGTCGGCCGGGTCAACCACGCCGAAGAGAAGGCGGGCTTCAGCTCGCCGCACGACATCCACGACTATCCGACACAGACCGACGGAGCCTTCGTCGAGCAGGTCGTCGACCTGAAGGAGTTCGTGAAGGACGGCACCCTCGCCTGGGACGCTCCTGAAGGCAACTGGAAGGTCCTGCGCATCGGATATTCCCTCAACGGCCACAAGAACGCGCCGGCGCCGCCCGAAGCGACGGGCCTGGAGGTCGACAAGCTGGACCCGGCCGCTTGGTCGCGCTATTTCCACAACTACCTCGACATGTACAAGGAAGCGACCGGCGGGATGATCGGCGCGCGCGGCATCCAGTACATCCTCACCGACAGCTACGAGGCGGGTTGCCAGAACTGGTCGCCCGTCATGCCCGAGGAATTCAAGGCGCGCCGCGGCTACGACCTCTTCCCCTGGCTGCCCGTCCTGACCGGCGAGATCGTCGGCAGCGTCGAGCAGAGCGAGGCCTTCCTCCACGACTGGACGATGACGATCGCCGACCTGTACGCCGCCAACTATGACCGGATCAACGACCTTGTCAAGGAATACGGCATGAAGGGCCGCTACAGCGAGTCGCACGAGTGCGGCCGCGCCTACATCGCCGACGGCATGGACGTCAAGCGGACGGCCAGCGTCCCGATGGCGGCCTGCTGGATCGACGCCGGATCCGCCTCCATGGCGGCCGCCGACATCCGCGAATCGGCTTCCGTCGCCCACATCTACGGCCAGAACCTGGTGGCGGCCGAGTCCCTGACGGCGCACGGCACCGACCGGAGCGCCTACAAGTACAGCCCGCGCCTGCTCAAGTCGACCGCCGACTGGGAGATGACCCACGGCGTGAACCGCTTCGTCATCCACGATTCCGCGCACCAGCCCCTGGACAGCGTGTTCCCCGGCCTGGGCCTCGGCCCCTACGGCCAGTGGTTCCACCGGCACGAGACCTGGGCGGAGCAGGCCAAGGTCTGGACCGACTATCTCGCCCGGAGCTGCTACATGCTCCAGCGCGGCCAGGCGGTCGCCGACATCCTCGTGTACTACGGTGAAGACAGCAACGTGTGCGCGCAGGTCTCCACGGACGCCCTGCCGGACTTCATTCCCGCGGGATACAACTACGACTACGCCGGCCCGACCGTCCTGAAGGAAGCCGCGGCCCGCAAAGGTCGTCTCGCCGCCGGAAAGATGGAATACAACATCCTCTATCTGGACAAGAACGTCAGCATGATGTCCGTCCCGGTGCTGCAGCAGCTGGTGAACCTCGCGCAGGGCGGCGTCCGCATCTGCGGCCACACGCCCCTCACGCCCATCGGCCTGATGGATGACAAGGAGACTTGGAACAAGCTCGCCGAGCAGCTCAAGTCCTTCCCGAACGTCCGCCTGGGCGCCTCCATCGCCGAAGTGCTCGAGGGCGACGGCATCCTGCCCGACGTCCGCTTCGACGCGTCGGAGGACATCCGCTTCGTCCACCGCCACCTCAAGAGCGCGGAAATCTACTGGATCGACCGTCCCGCCAAGGACTACAAGACCCTCGAGATCTCCTTCCGCCAGAGCGGCCTGACGCCGCGCGTCTGGCATCCGGAGACCGGCCGCATCGAAGACGCCTCCTTCCGCCAGGAAGACGGACGGACCGTCGTGACGCTCGACCTGGTCCCGGACGACGCCGTGTTCGTGGTCTTCTCCGGCAAGACGGACGCCGCTTCCTTCGTTGTCCCCAAGCCTGAAACGAAGGTCGCCGCGGAGCTGACCGGTCCCTGGACGGTCCGCTTCCAGCCCGGGCGCAAGGCCCCGGAAGAGGCCGTGTTCGAGCAGCTGGGCTCCTATACCGAATCCGACGTCCCCGGCATCAAGTACTTCTCCGGTTCCGCCGTCTACACGAAGACGTTCACCCTGGACGCCGTTCCTGAAGGCGCGAAGGTCGCCGTCGACCTCGGCGCCGTCCGCGAACTCGCGGTGGTGAAAGTCAACGGCGTCGACTGCGGCACCCTCTGGAAGGAGCCGTTCTGCGCGGACATCACCGAGGCGGTCAAAGCCGGCGAGAACACGCTGGAGGTCACGGTCATCAACACCTGGCCCAACCGCATCATCGGCGACGCCCAGCCTGACGCCGGGAAGCCCGTCACCTATACCTCCTATCATTTCTACAACGCGGATTCGAACCTCTACCCCGCCGGCCTGCTCGGTCCGGTCAAGGTAGCGACCATCCAGTAAACGGCAAGGAATGGGGAAACTCTTCGACCTGCTCAGCGAGGACTACCGCCTGAAAGAGGGGCTCAAGACCTGCATCAACTGCGGGACCTGCACGGCCATCTGCCCGGCGGCCGAGTTCTACCGGTACGATCCGCGGAAGATCGTGGACACGGTGCAGCGGAAGGACGACGCCGAGATCGAGGCGCTGCTCAAGAGCGAGACCATCTGGTACTGCGGGGAATGCATGTCCTGCGTCACCCGATGCCCGCGGAAGAACGGCGCCGGCCTCGTCGTCATGGCGCTCCGCAACCTGTCCATCCGCCTGGGCTATTTCACGGAATCCGAGAAAGGCCGTCAGGTCTGGCCGCTGACCAAGGCCCTGAACGGCAACATCCTGAACTACGGTTACTGCGTGCATCCGGCCACCTTCGCCTATGAAGACCATCCCGAGTCCGGCCCTGTCTTCCAGTGGGTCCTCGCCCACAAGGAAGATGTCTACGGACGGCTCGGGGCGAACTACCAGGGGAAGGGGCCGGGCGTGCTGCGCCGCATCCCGCAGGAAGACCTCGACGAACTGAAGGCCATCTATGACGTCACCGGCGGCACGGAGCGGCTGGAGACCGTCGAGAAATTCTCCCGCGCGAAGGCGGAGGAGATGGGCATGACGCTGGACGAATACACGGCATACACTTTCAAACACTGCTCGAAGGGGCATTTCAACACGGACGACTGAGACATGATCTACAAAGGAAAACAGAAGATCTGGTCCGATTACCAGAAAGAAATCCCCGACGACCACTGGTTCTACGTACGCAGCTGCATCCGGCAGAGCTTCTTCCCCGGATCGGAGCGCTGGTTCCTGGGCATCTGCCGCGACATGCTGGGAAAAGACATCCACGAGACGGAACACCACACGACTTGCGGCGGCATCGCCTATCATTGCGACGTCATCCCGCAGGAGACGGCGATGACCATCGTCGCCCGGCAGTTCGCCCTGATGACGGAGGCGGGCTACAAGAACCTCGTGGCCTCCTGCATCACCTCCTTCGGCAACTACACAGAGACGCTGGAGACCTGGCGGGAATTCCCGGAACTGGAGGCGAAGGTTCGCGAAAACCTCTGGAAGGCCTGCCGGAAGGAATTCGAAAAGCCTGAATACGTCGCCCACGCCAGCGACCTGGTCTACAAGTTCCGCGGCGAGATCGCCCAGCGGGCGAAGTTCCACCTGGTGGACAAGGAAACGGGCGAACCACTGCGGGTGGTGGAGCACATCGGATGCCATTATTCGAAGATGTTCCCCCACAAGGGCGTCGGCGGCGCGGAGTACCCCTGCGTGCTGAGCGGGATGGCGGAAGCCTGGGGCGGACAGGTCATCGACTATCCCGAGCGGCGGCACTGCTGCGGCTTCGGATTCCGCCAGTATCTGGTCAAGGCGAACCGGGGCTACTCGATGTCGAACACGCACAAGAAGTTCGAGTCGATGGAGCCATACCATCCCGACCTGATCATTACCAACTGCCCGGGATGCCCCTACTTCCTGGACCGTTGGCAGTACGTCATCGCCGAGCAGACCGGGAAGACCTACGGCCGGGACGGCTTCGGGATCCCCGTGCTGACCTACGAGGAACTGGCCGGACTTGTGCTCGGCATCGACCCGTGGGACCTCGGCCTCCAGATCCACCAGGTGGCCGTGGAACCGCTGCTCGACAAGATCGGCATCGAATACGACCCGGCAAAGAAGTACCTGGGACTGGACGAGAAAGAAATCATGAAACCGGGACTCCCGCAAGTCCTGCGCTGCTGCTGACGATATGAAGAAGAAAGACATCACCAACAAGAAAGTCGCCATCATCGGGGCCGGCATCGCCGGGCTGGAAGCGGCCCGCACCCTTCTCCAGCTGGGCTACCAGCCGTTCATCCTCGAGAAAGCCGACCACCCCGGAGGACATGTAGCTTCCTGGCACCGGCTGTTCCCGGACAGGACGGAAGCCCGCCCGCTCGTGGACAACCTGCTGGAGCAGACCCGCGGGGCGCGGCTGCGGCTCCAGACGGAGATCTACTCGGCCGGCCGGCTGGGCTCGGATTACACCCTGACCCTCTCCGACGGAAACACCCTGCGCGTGGGTGCCATTCTCTTCGCCACGGGCTTCAGTCTCTTCGAAGCGGAGAAGAAAGAGGAATATGGCTACGGCATCTACAATCAGGTGATGACCAATGCCGACCTCGAGCACTGGTTCCGGACCGGAGAGGACCCGCGCATCACCGGGCGGGAGATCCGCCGGATCGGCTTCGTCCACTGCGTGGGATCGCGCGATGTCAAGGCCGGGAACACCCAGTGTTCCAAGGTCTGCTGCATCACGGCCATCAAGCAGGCGATCGAAATGAAGGAGAAGTTCCCCGATGCGGAGATCTGGTGTTTCTACATGGACCTGCGCCTGTTCGGCAAGAAATACGAAGACTTCTACATCGGCGCGCAGCGGGACTACGGCATCCACTTCATCCGGGGCCGCGTGTCCGAAGTCGCCGAGAACATGGAGGGACGCGTCATCGTGAAAGCGGAGGACACGCTTTCCGGGAAGCCGGTGAAGGTAACCCTCGACCTGCTGGTGCTGATGGCCGGCATGGTCTGCAACCGGCAGGTCCACACCCTGGCCGAGGACCTTTCGCTGGGCATCGACGAGGACGGATACCTGAAGAGCCGCGACAACATCGCCGCGATTACCGAATCCGACGTCCGCGGCATCTTCTACGCCGGGGCCGCCACCGGTCCCAAGACAGTCCCCGAGACGCTGGCCGAAGCGCGGAGCGCCGCCCTGAACATCCACGCCTACCTCTCTGCACGATGATGGATTTCGGATTCTCACTCGCCCCGAGTTCGGCCGTCAACCTGGACACGGTCGACATGACGCGTTTCAACCGCCTGGCGGAAAAGGAGCCGCAGGCCCGCATCTGCATGGGCTGCGGAAGCTGCACGGCGACGTGCACGGCCGGCCCTTTCAGCGGGATGAGCGTGCGCAAGGTGCTGCTCGGGCTCCAGCGCGGCCGTGACCGTGAAGTCGAACGGATGCTGTCCGCCTGCATGCTGTGCGGGAAATGCACGATGGTCTGTCCCAGGGGCATCAATACAAGGAATCTGATCCTGGCGCTGAGCCGGATCCCAAGCAAGGAGGAGGGCGTATGATCGAGCGCGTTCCGGGAGCCTTCCATCCCTTCGTCCTGCCGTTCGTCTCCGGCATGGTCTTCGTCCTGCTTTACTGCCTGGGCGGGATGGTGCGCATCTTTTTCGAACTGCCCCGGGAGGACCGCCGACGCTTCCTGCTCAGCCTCGTCACGCCGAAGACCGCCTGGAAGAACGTCAAGGACATCTTCCTGAACTGCCTGATCCACGTACGCCTCTGGAAGCGCAACCCGCTGCTGGGCTACATGCACTCGAGCATCGCCTTCGGATGGTTCATGATCATCCTGCTCGGGCACGTGGAAGTGCTGCTCTTCCTCCCCCACCGGATCCACTTCTTCTACTACCCGATCTTTTTCAACTTCTTCGTAGCGGAGGCGGATGCGACCATCCAGGGAAAGGTGCTGATGTTCCTGATGGACTTCTTCCTGATGCTCGTCCTGAGCGGCATCGTCCTGGCGATGGTCAAGCGGTTCCGTTCGCGCTTCTTCGGGATGCGCCGGACCACGCGCGCCAACACGCTGGACACCGTGGGGTTGGCCGCGCTGTGGGCCATCTTCCCGCTGCGGCTGCTTGCAGAGACCTTCACCGCCCACATCAGCGGCGGAAGCTTCCTCACCGAGCCGGCCGGCATCCTGTTCCATCGCTTCATTTCGAACGACATCCACGTCCTGCCCACCTGGTGGGCCTACTCCATCGTCCTGGGCATCTTCATGTTCGTGCTGCCGTTCACGCGCTACATGCACATCCCCGCGGAGATGCTCCTCATCCCGATGCGGAATGCGGGCATCGGCGTGCGTTCCGCACGGAAGGGATTCGCGAAACTGGAATGGTACTCCTGCCCGGGCTGCGGCGTCTGCATCGACGCCTGCCCGATGAGCGTGCGGAAAGAGAACCTGAAAGACTGCACGGTCTACCTCAACCGCCAGCTGCGCTGGAAGAACGAGAAGCGGATCGAACAGATCAGCGACAAATGCCTCCTCTGCGGCAAATGCACCGCCGTCTGCCAGGTCGGCGTGCAGGGTCCCGAACTGCGGATGGCCCTGCGCGGCGAACGGAAATACGCCCTGACGCCCGACTACGGGCAGATCGACACGGCACCGATGAAGGAAGCCGTCGCCGCGCGGCCCGCCAGGGTGCTGTACTACGCCGGCTGCATGAGCCAGCTGACGCCCTCCATCCGGAAGGCGACGGCCGGCGTCCTGGACCGGGCCGGCATCGACTGGCAGCCGATGGACCCGGACGGCGGGCTGTGCTGCGGAAGGCCCCTCCTGACGGCGGGACGTACGGACGCGGCCCGGGAGCTCATGGCGAAGAACCGGGAGATCATCCTTGCGAGCGGCTGCGACACGCTCCTGCTCACCTGCCCGATCTGCTACCGGGTCTTCCTGGAAGACTACGACCTGCCGGGAATCCGCGTCGTCCACCATTCCGTATACTTCCAGGAGCTGCTGCGCGAGGGAAAACTCGAGCCGGTCAGCACGCCCGTCGAGCCCCGCTTCGTCTACCACGACCCGTGCGAACTGGGCCGGGGATGCGGCATTTACGAACCGCCCCGCGAGGCGCTGGGCGCCCTGGGAACGCTGCTCGAAGCGCCCAAGAACCGCCAGGAAAGCATCTGCTGCGGCGGCAGTCTCGGCAGCCTTTCGCTGAGTTTCGAGAAACGGAAAGACATCACGCTCGGCGCGCTCGGAAACCTGACCGCCGCGCGCCCCGACACCATCGTCACGGCCTGCCCGCTCTGTCTGAACACCTTCGCCCGCTACGCAGACCGCCCGGTCAAGGACCTCGCGCAGGTCGTCCTGGAAAACACGATTGAAAAATAGCACAAGAAACAAACCTGGACATCATGTCGAAGCACACATTCATCCCGGCATTCCTCGCCGCCCTGTCTCTCCTGACGGCGGGATGCTGCGAAAAAAAAGGCGGTGAGCGCATCACCGTCATCTCCTCGGAAGGAAAGACCTCGTACACATCCCTCAAGGAAGCCGTCGAGGCAGCCGTCGCCGTCCCCGGCGCGGATCCGGTCCGGGTGGAGCTCGGTCCCGGCATCCACCGGGTGGACGCTCCCCTTGCGATCGGCGTCTGCCCGCATCCCATCGCGTTCGTTCCGGCAAAGGGAGCGCACCCCGTCATCTCGGGCGACGTTCCGCTCACCGGATGGGAACAGGACGGGAACCGCTGGCGCTGCAAGGCCCCGGAAGGTCCTGACGGAAAGCCTCTTGCCATTGATTTCCTGTTCGTGGACGGTGCACGTGCGACCCGCGCCCGCACACCCGACGCTGGGGGCTACGGCATCCCCGCGTTCATCGACCGGACCGCCGAAGGCGCAGAGCAGGCGGACTACGCATTCCGGGTCGATTCCGCCGGCCGCAAAGCCCTCGCCGGCATCGCCCCGGACGAGTGTCCGCGGGTCATGGTATACAGGAAATGGGAAGTCTCGTACCGCCCCCTGGAAAGCTGGGACGAGAACGGCTTCTCGATCGGCGGAGCGCCCATCGCCCCCTGGATCATGGTGAACGAAGGGTCTTCCTATTATCTGGAGAACTACATGGCCGCGCTGGACGCCCCGGGCGAATGGCTCCTCCACACCGACGGCTATCTCTATTACATTCCGAAGGACGGGCAGACCCTCGCGAAGACCGCGTTCTCCGTTCCGGTCACGCACAAGCTGCTCCGGATCGAGGGAACCCCCCGGCAAAAGGCGCACGACATCACGTTCACCGGCATCGCCTTCGAGCACACCGGATTCGGTCCCGAAGGCTGGAGGGAATCGCTTCAGGCGGCCTTCTCGACGGAAGCCGCCGTCGAGGCCTCCTACGCCGACCGGATCGTCTTCGACCGCTGCACCTTCTCGCACCTTTCCGAATACGCCCTCTGGCTGGGCGCCGGCTGCCACTCCTGCCGCGTCACTACGTCGCTCTTCCGCGACCTGGGCGCCGGCGGCATCCGGGTGGGCGTGACGAAATGGGAAAAGGGCGACGACGTGCCCGAGCAGAACATCATCAGCAACAACATCCTCCGGGAAGGAGGGCGGGTGTTCCCGAGCGGGGTCGCCATCCTCATGACGCATGCGGCCGACAACCTGATCCTCCACAACGAGATCTTCGACTTCGGCTACACGGGTATCTCCGTCGGCTGGGTCTGGGGCTTCGCCGACAGCCCGAGCAAACGCAACGAAATCGCCTACAACCACATCCACCATCTCGGGTGGGGCCTGCTTTCCGACATGGGCGCCATCTACACGCTGGGCAAGTCGGAAGGGACGGTCATCCACCACAACCGGATCCACGACATCTTCGCCTCGCAATACGGCGGCTGGGGGCTCTACACGGACGAAGGCTCCTCGGACATCCTCCTGGAGAACAATGTGGTCTACGCCACCAAGCACGGCGGCTTCCACCAGCACTACGGGCTGAACAATACCGTCCGGAACAACATCTTCGCCTGGGGCATCGAGCAGCAGCTCCAGTTCTCCCGCGCCGATGATGAATGGGCCTTCGATTTCACCGGGAACATCGTCCTGATGGACGCGGGCATCCTGATCGGCGGCCGGGCGGCCGAATCGCCGATGTACAAGATCAGCAACAACCTCTACTTCGACATGCGCGGCAAGGCGCCGGAATTCCCGGGTCTGGAATGGAAAGAATGGAAGACCTGGCGGGAAGAGGGAGCCAAGTACGGCAACCCGATGTTCAAGGATCCCTACAACGCCGACTTCTCCTTCGCATCGATGCGCAACGCCCAGCGGATCGGGTTCACGCCCATCGACATCTCCAAGGCCGGCGTGACCGGTTCACGCGCCTGGAAGAAGCTCGCGCAGATGCCCGCGGAGGACATCCGGCGGTTCAACGGCATCGTCAAGGCCGCGGAACCCGCTCCGGGCGGATATTACGACGAGAATGCGCGGCCTCAGCCGCGGTGAAGCACCAGGCGGTCCGTGATGCAGGACGGGAAATCGTCCTCGTAATGCGAGACCATCAGCAGCGTCTTGACCGGGCGTGCGCAGAAGGCGGAAATGATGTCCTTCACGCGCGCCCGGTTCCTTTCGTCCAGGCCGTGCATCGGCTCGTCCAGGACCAGCAGCTGCGGATCGCGGGCGAAGGCGCGCGCGAGAAGGACCAGCCGCTGCTCCCCGTCGGAGAGTTCCGTGTAGGGACGGCCGGCCAGGCCGCCGATGCCGAAGACATCCATCCAGAAGGCCGCCCGTTCAAACTCCGCGGGCCCGGGATGGCCGTACAGGAAGGCTTCCGCCCGGACGCCGCCCGCGACGACCCGCTCCACCGGAAACGGATCGCGGAAGGCCCGGTGCAGTTCCGGGCTGACGAATCCGATGCGCGCCTTGATGTCCCAGATGCTCTCGCCGCTTCCCCGCTTCCGGCCGAAGAGGGACATGTCGCAGGCATATCCCTGCGGGTTGTCCGCGCAGATCAGGCTGAGCAGGGCGGACTTGCCGCTGCCGTTCGGGCCGGTCAGCGCCCAGCGCTCGCCGCTGCGGACCGTCAGGTCGAGCGGGCCGAGAATCGTCCTGCCGCCATAGCGAAGCGAGACGTGCCTCAGTTCGACGACGGGCTCCCCCGCTTCCTGCCGGTGGTCTTCCGCCAACCCGGCGACCGCCTCGGGCCCGCCTTCCCGGAAGGGGACGGACGCGCCGTCCAGGCGGATCACTTCGTCCGCGAAGGAAGGGATCTCGTCCTCCCGCGCCAGGAGCAGAAGCAGCGAAGTGCCGCCTTCCACGGTCTGGCGGAGCGTCCGGCGGAACACGTCGCGGGAAGGCGCGTCCAGGCCGATGAAGGGATTGTCGACGATCAGCACGTCGGGCGCGTCCTGCAGGAAACAGGCGAACTGGCGCTTGCGGAGTTCGCCGCTGGAGAGGGTGACCGCCTCGTCGAAGACGTCCGTATTGTTCCAGCGCTGCTGATGATAATAGTCCAGATCGGCCGTTCCGCCGTAACAGTCCTTGAAGGGCACGTAGCGGATCCGCCGGGAGGCGCCGGAACGGAGCAGGCGCCGCGCCAGGGCCGTCTTGCCGGATCCGTTCGGCCCGACGAGGACGGCGCAGCCGCAGCCGCCGCCCATCCAATCGGAAAGGCGCCTGCACGCTGTCTGAAGGATTGCTTCCATGCGAGTCAAAGATAAGCGATTTTGCCATTGGAAGAACCCGAAAAATGAATATCTTTGTTAAAAACACGGAAAACATGACACGGAAACTCACGATCCCCTTTTTCGCGGCGCTGGCCGCCCTGCTCCTGACGGTCTTCCCCGCCCGCGCGCAGGAATCGCTCCAGGACATGATCGAACGCGGCCTGGACCGCGCCGCCGACCAGGCCCTCCTCCTTGCGCGCAACCTGGAAAACACGCCGGATGCGCTTCCGCACACCTATCAGGACGGGAAACTGCTGACCACCACCTACCGGAGCTGGATCTCCGGCTTCTTCCCCGGCGTCCTGTGGATGCTGTATGAAGACAGCGGAGACGGGCAGCTGGGCCGATACGCCGAGCTCTTCACGGACCGTGTCGAACCCGCCAAGAAACTCACCTCCACGCACGACCTGGGCTTCATGCTCATGTCCAGTTTCGGGCAGGGATACCGCATCACGGGCGACCGCCGCTACCTGGAGGTGATCCTCGAAGGGACGGACAGCCTGATGACGCGCTGGACCCCGTCCCTGGGCGTGATGAAGTCCTGGAACGAAAACAAGCGCTGGAAATACCCGGTCATCATCGACAACATGATGAACCTCGAGATGCTCTGCTTCGTCACCCACGTCACCGGGAAGCGCTTCTACGAGAACGCGGCCGAGACGCACGCGCAGACCACCATCAAGAACCATTTCCGGGAAGACGCCTCCACCTGGCACGTCGTCTCCTACGACCCGGCCACGGGACAGCCGCACGCCAAGAACACGGCGCAGGGCTATTCCGACGACAGCGCCTGGGCGCGCGGACAGGCCTGGGGCCTCTATGGCTACACGATGATGTACCGCGAGACGAACAACCCCCTCTATCTGGAGCAGGCGCGCAAGATCGCGCGATTCCTCCTGGGGCATCCGAATCTTCCGGAAGACAAGGTCCCCTACTGGGACTACAACGCCCCGGACATCCCCGACGCGTTGCGTGACGCTTCCGCCGGCGCCATCATGGCGTCCGCGCTCATCGAGCTGAGCCAGCTCGATCCCGGCCCCGAAGCCGCGCGCTGGCTGGAAACGGCCGAACAGCAGCTGCGGACCCTCAGCGGCCCCGGATACCTGGCCGAGAAAGGACAGCTGGGCGGCTTCCTGATCAAGCACGGTGTCGGCAGCCTGCCCGGCAAGGCCGAGGTGGACGTCCCGCTGACATACGGCGACTATTACTATATCGAGGCGCTGCTCCGCCTGAAGAAACTGCTGCAGCGTCCCGCCGGCGCAGACCGGTCCTCCAATCCCTGAATCACGACAAACGATGAAATGCTTTCAGATCATCGCGGCCGTGCTGCTGGCCGGCTGCACGCTCCTTTCCTGCAACAGGGAAGACAAGGCCGTCCTCGATCAGGTCAGGGAGATCTACAATGAGGTCGCGGAACAGCCCTTCGCCAGCGAAGAGCTGACGGAGAAGTACTGCACCGCCGACTGGGAACGGATCGTCTCAGACGTGATGGCCCGCGACAGCCGGCATCCGGGCGAGATCGGTTTCTTCGAGGCCGACTACTGGATCCAGGGACAGGACTGCGACGGGCTGTCCATCCGGAAACTTGCCCTGGAAGAGCGCTCGGGCGACAATGCATCCGTCACCTTCGACCTGGTCAACCTCGGTTCCGTCACCCCCATGCGGCTGCTTCTGGTCCGGGAAGAAGGGCGCTGGCGCATAGACGACTTCATCACGCTGGGCGAATCGCCTTTCGACTGGAAGGCCGCCATGCAGGCGTATCTCGAAGCGGACTGAGGACGGCCCCATGCACCCGAAATTCATCCTCGTATCCGACCCCGCGACGCCGCTCAAGGGCACCTTCGTCTACGGGATGGTCTACCAGCACAAGGACTTGCTGAAAGGCTACGGGAAGGTGCACGGAGGCGGCTGGTACGACCGGGACGACGTCCACAGGACGATGACGCTCTACGGCAGTTCGGGCGACTACGGCGATCCCAGGCTGGCGTTCCTCAACCGGATCCCGCGGGAACTGGAAGGATACGCCTTCTTCTGGTCGCCCGGGCCGGGCCTCCCCGGCAACGAACTGGACCTCAGCGCCGTCGAATGGATATAAGCGGCATCCAAGAAAATCATTAACTTTGCAGACAAAGCGAAAAAGATGGCTGACAGCAACTTCATAGACTACGTCAAGATCTTCTGCGCGTCCGGACACGGAGGCGCCGGATCGATGCACCTGTACCGCGCCAAATACGTGCCCAAGGGCGGTCCGGACGGCGGTGACGGCGGCCGGGGCGGACACATCATCCTGCGGGCGAACCCGCAGTTCTGGACGCTCATCCACCTGAAATACCGCAAGCACGTGAAAGCCGAAAACGGCGCACCGGGCAGCGGGGGCCTGCGGACGGGCAAGAACGGCGAGGACATCTTCCTCGACGTCCCCGTCGGCACCGTCGTCAAGGATGCCGAAACCGAGGAAGTGCTCTTCGAACTGGTCGAACCCGGCGAAGAACGCATCCTCTGCAAGGGCGGCCGCGGCGGCCTGGGCAACAACAACTTCAAGACCCCCACCCTGCAGACGCCCCGGTTCGCCCAGCCCGGCGAGGAAGGCCAGGAAGGCTGGTTCATCCTGGAACTGAAGCTGCTGGCGGACGTGGGCCTCGTCGGCTTCCCGAACGCGGGCAAGTCGACGCTCCTGGCGGCCGTCACCGCCGCCAAGCCGAAGATCGCCAACTACGCCTTCACCACGCTGGAGCCCAACCTGGGCATCGTCCGCTACTACGACGACCAGTCCTTCGTGATGGCGGACATCCCCGGCATCATCGAAGGCGCGCACGAAGGGAAAGGCATCGGGATCCGCTTCCTGCGCCACATCGAGCGCAACTCGGTACTGCTGTTCATGGTCTCCGCAGAAGAGGACGACATCCGCGCCGGCTACGAGACCCTGCTCGCCGAACTGCGGGAATACAATCCCGAACTGCTTGACAAGGAGCGCGTCCTGGCCGTCACCAAGTGCGACCTCATCGACAAGGAGATCGAGCGGGAGCTGGCCGCCTCCCTGCCCGAAGGCATCCCGCATGTCTTCATCTCCTCCGTCAGCGGTGAAGGGCTGAAGGAACTCAAGGACCTGTTATGGGAGGCGCTTCGCTCATAGAGGCCCTCCACCACGCCGACATGGACGCGACGCTCTGGCTGAACAGCCTGAGCACGCCTTTCACGGAACGGATGTGGCAGTTGTTCAGCGACAAGGGGTTCTGGATTCCGATGTACGCCATCCTCCTTTACCTCCTCTTCGACCGCCTGGGCTGGAAACGCGCCCTCGTCGTCCTGGCGTCCGTGGCGCTCGCGTTCGGGCTCTGCGACCAGTGTTCCAACCTGTTCAAGTATTCCGTCGCCCGCCTGCGCCCCAGTTACAACAGCGACATGCTGCGGGCCGGCCTCAACGTCCTGGAAGGCCGGGGCGGTTTCTACGGGTTCTTCTCCGCCCACGCCGCCAACGCCTTCGCCGTCGCCACCTGCCTGAACATCGGTTTCCGGGCAGACAAGACGCACACCTACAACGCCCTCTACAAGGTAACCATCCTCTGGGCCACCCTGGTGTCCGTCAGCCGCATCTTCGTGGGGAAACACTTTCTGGGCGACGTCCTGACGGGGATCCTCATCGGATCCGTCATCGGCTATTTCGTCGCCATGCTCGCCCGGCACATCATCCGGAAATACATCGAAAAGGTCAAGCCCGAGGGCCTGACCTTCCATTTCGACTTGAAAGCTCCGGAGAAAAAACCTACAGTTTCGGAATAACCTTTTCCATCATCGTCCCGCGTGAACCCTTGACCAGGACGAGGCAGCCTTCCACCGGCGCCTCGGCCAGGCGGTCCGCCAGGTCGACGGAAGTCAGGAAGCATTCCACGCGGTCCAGCGCGTCTTCGTCGGACGCGGCGCCGCCGAACTCCTCCCCGACCAGGCAGACACGGTCCAGCCCCAGGGAAAGGACCTGGCGCAGGACGGCCCGGTGCTCGGCGCGGGATTCCGCCCCCAGTTCGCGCATCTCGCCGAGCAGGGCCACCTTGTGGGGGTGCTCCGCCAGGCGGAGGTTCTCCAGGGCGGCGGCCATGCTGGACGGATTGGCATTGTACGCGTCCACGATCAGGGTGTTCCGCTCCGTCCGCTCCAGCTGCGAGCGGTTGTTCGTCGGCACATAGGCGGCGACGGCATCCAGGGCCTCGTCCAGGCCGACGCCGAAATGCCGGCCCACCGCCAGGGCGGCCATGACGTTCGTCGCATTGTAGGCGCCGGAGAGGTGCGTCTCCAGCACACGGTGCGGGAAGGCGATCCGAAGGAACGGATGCGAAGCGTCCGAAGGGATCACCTCCGCTCCGGAAAGGGCCAGGCCATAAGGCAGGCAGGTCATTCCCGGACGCGCGGAGGCCATTTCCTTGAGGTCGGGATCGCCGTCATTGACGAAGGCGGCGCCCCCGTGGGCGGACAGATAGTCATAGAGCATGCCCTTGGCCCGTTTCACGCCGTCGAAACTGCCGAAGCCGAGCAGATGGGCCTTGCCGACATTGGTGATCAGGCCGCAGTCGGGTTCGCAGACCTTCACCAGCTTGCCGATGTCGTCGGGATGGCTCGCGCCCATCTCCACGACGGCGACCTCCGTCCCGCCGGGAACGATGTCCAGCAGGGTCAGCGGAACGCCGATATCGTTGTTCAGGTTGCCGCGGGTCGCCGTGACCCGGTGCCTGACGGAAAGCACGCGCGTGATCAGTTCCTTGGTGGTCGTCTTGCCGTTCGTCCCGGTCAGGCCGACCACGGGAACGGGCCGGAATCCGTTTTCCGGGCCGCAGTACCGGCGGTGCGTCCGCGCGAGGTCCTGCAAGGCCGCCAGCGTGTCCGGAACCGGTATCATCCGCGGGTCGCCGGAAGCGGCGGCGGCGCTGTCCGCGGAAACGACGGCGGCCACCGCTCCCTTTTCCAGGGCGGCGGCCGCATAGTCGTTCCCGTCGAAATTCTCTCCGCGGAGCGCGATGAAGAGTTCACCGCCCGAGATGGTCCGCGAATCCGTCGTCACACGGCCGGCGCGACGGAAGATTCCGTACAGATCCTGCATGTCCATAGGCCGTTACTTGGAGCCCGTACTCCCCCATCCGCCGGCACCGCGCTCCGTTTCGGACAGGGATTCGACATCTTCCCACTCCACCTTCTCGTGGGCGGCGACGACCATCTGGGCGATGCGCTCCCCGGGAACGACCTCGAACGGATCGTTCGAAAGGTTCACGAGGGAGACGCGAAGTTCGCCGCGGAAATCGGCGTCGACCGTACCCGGCGCATTGATCACGGTGATCCCGCGCTTGGTCGCAAGGCCGCTGCGCGGACGGATCTGGGCTTCGAAGCCGACGGGGAGTTCGATGAAGATGCCGGTCGGGACCAGTGCGCGCTCCAGGGGACGGAGCAGCAGCGGCTCTTCGATGCAGGCCCGCAGGTCCATGCCGGCGGAGGCTTCCGTGGCGTAGGACGGATCGGGCCAGGGAGACTTGTTGACGATCTTAACTTTCACTTTCAGCGTTTTTTTTGTCAGGAAGGATCAGGTTGAGCACGACGCCCACGATGGAGGCGAGGCCGATGCCGGCCAGGGAGAACTTCCCGAAGCTGATCACGGCGCCGCCGATACCGATCGTCAGGATGATCGAGACAATCACCAGGTTGCGGGACTTGTTCATGTCGATCCGGGCCTTCACCATATTGTTGATACCGACCGCGGCGATGCTGCCGAAAAGGAGGAGCATGATGCCGCCGAGGACGGCGGTGGGAATCGTCTGGATGGCGGCGCCCACCTTGCCGATCACGGAGATGACGATGGCGGAAAGGGCGGCGATGCGCATGCAGGCGGGGTCGGTGACTTTCGTCAGCGCCACGGCGCCGGTCACCTCGGAGTACGTCGTGACGGGCGCGCCGCCCAGGAAGGCGGCCAGGGTGCAGGCAAGGCCGTCGCCCAGCATCGTCCGGTGCAGGCCGGGATCCTTCACGAAGTCCTTCCCGGCGATCTCGCTGATCGCGTACATGTCACCGACATGCTCGATGATCGGGGCGATCGCGACGGGCGCCATGAAGAGGATGGCCTGCCAGGAGAAGGAAAGCTTGCTGAAATGCGGCAGCTGGAACCAGGGGGCGGAAGCCACGGCCGAGAAATCCATCGTGCTGCGATAGAAGAGGACGGCGGCGAGGTAGCCCGCCAGGGCGCCGAAAACGACGGGAATCAGCTTGATCATCCCCTTTCCCCAGATGGAGCAGACCACCGCGACGGCAAGGGAAACCAGCGCGAGAATCCAGTTCTTGCTCGCCATGTCGACGCCCGTACCGGCCAGGGAGAGACCGATCAGGATGATGACGGGACCGATCACGACCGGCGGGAACAGGCGCTTGATGAGGCCGATGCCGAACAGTTTGACCAGGAGGCTCATCAGCATGTAGACCACGCCCACGGCGACCAGCCCGCAGAACATGCCGGGCAGCCCGTACAGTTCCGTAGCTTTGATGATCGGCGCGATGAACGCGAAACTGCTTCCCAGGTAGATGGGGACCTTTCCGCCGGTGACCAGGTGGAAAAGAAGCGTGCCGAGACCAGCAGCGAGGAGGGCGATGGCCGGATCGAAACCGACCAGAAGAGGGACGAGCACCGTGGAGCCGAAGGCCACGAACATGAACTGAACGCCGACTATCGAACGTTTCAGCGGAGATAAGGATTGTTCTGCCATTGGGTTTATGTTTTTAGGCAGGACCAAATATAATAAATAAATCTCTTATCTGGAAGCCCTGTAGTACAAAACTGCAGCGATGACCGCGTAGATGAGGTTCGGGAGCCACAGGGCGATCACGGGCGGGAGCGCTCCGCTGTAGACGAACATCTGGCTGAACCGCAGGAAAAGGATATAGGTGAAGCTCAGGGCGATGCCCACGCCGATGTTCCAGCCGATCCCGCCACGGCGCTTGCGCGAGGAAAGACTCACGCCGATCAGGGTGAGGATGAACGCGGAGAACGGGAGGGCGTAGCGCGTGTGCTTCTCGATGAGGGCGTACATCACGTTCGCGTCGCCGCGCAGGCGCTGCGTGGCGATCAGCTGGTTCAGCGCACGCTGCGGCAGCGTCTCGACCGTCTTCTTGTTCCGGTAGAAGTCCGTCACCGTCAGGTTGATCACCGTATCGAGCTGCATGCCGGACCGGATGTGGTCCTCGAGCCCTTCCGCATAGTCGCGGACGAAATATTTCTTCAGGGTCCACCCGCCGAAGGTGCTGTCCCACACCGCGGTCTCGGCCGTGATCTTGCGGACCAGCTTGTTGTCCCGGATGTCCTCGAGGGTGAAATTGTAGGCCGTGTTGTTCCAGGTGCTGAAAGACTCCACGTACACGAACTGTCCCGGATGGAGCTGGTAGTGGACGTTGGAGGAATTCAGGTTGCGGCGGTCCAGTTTGGTGTAGGTCGCCTCGAACTGCACCCGCTTGAGGTTCGCCCGCGGGATCACGTAGAGGTTCAGGCCCAGCGACAGGAGGGCGATCAGCAGCGCGGAGAGCATGTAGGGACGCATCAGCCGGCGGTAGCTCACGCCGCACGACAGGATGGCGATGATCTCGCTGTTCGCCGCCATCCGCGAGGTGAAGAAGATCACCGTGATGAAGACGAAGAGCGGACTGAACATGTTGATGAAGTACGGGACGAAGTTGATGTAGTAGTCGAAAACGATCGCGCGGAGCGGCGCCTGCTTCTCGACGAAGTCGTCCACCTTCTCGCTGATGTCGAAGATGATGACGATGCCGATGATCAGCAACAGCGCGATGAAGAAGGTCGCGATGAACTTCTTCATGATGTACTTGTCGATTTTCTTCAGTCTCCAGTCCATGTCACAGTCGCATGCCAAGTTTCTTCACCGCCGCCTCCTTCCAGGGAGTGAAATCGCCCGCCTCGATGTGGACGCGGGCCTGGCGGACGAGGTCGAGGTAGAACGCGAGGTTGTGCTCGCTCGCGATCATCGCCGCCGTCATCTCGCCGGCGATGACGAGGTGATGCAGGTAGGCCTTCGTGTACGTCCTGTCAACAAATGACGTACCGTCCGGGTCGAGCGGGGAAAAATCGTCCGCCCATTTCGCGTTCCGCATGTTCATCACCCCGTTCCAGGTGAAAAGCGAACCGTTCCGCGCGTTGCGGGTCGGCATCACGCAGTCGAACATGTCCACCCCGCGGGCGATGCCTTCCAGCAGGTTGGCGGGCGGGCCCACCCCCATCAGGTAGCGGGGCCGTCCGGCAGGCAGCATCGGGCAGACCAGTTCGAGCATTTCGTACATCTTCTCCGTCGGTTCCCCGACCGCGAGCCCGCCGATGGCGAAGCCGCCGACACGGGGGCTGTCCGCGGTGAGCGAGAGGATGTGGCCGACCGCCCGCTTGCGGAGCTCCGGATAGACGCAGCCCTGGATGATCGGGAACATCGCCTGATCGTGTCCGTAGAGCGGTTCCGTCTCGCAGAACCGCTTGAAGAAGCGCTCCAGCCAACGCTGCGTAAGATTCAGTGACTTCGTTGCATAACGGATGTCCGCGTCGCCAGGGCAGCACTCGTCCAGCGCCATGACGATGTCGGCGCCGATCACCCGCTGCGTATCCACGTTGTTCTCCGGCGTGAAGACATGGCGGGAGCCGTCGATGTGCGAACGGAAGGTGCATCCTTCCTCCGTCAACTTCCGGATGCCCGTCAGGGAGAACACCTGGAAACCGCCGCTGTCCGTCAGGATCGGGCGGTCCCACGCCTCGAAGCGGTGCAGCCCGCCGGCCCGGCGGAGGATGTCCAGCCCGGGACGGAGATACAGGTGGTACGTGTTGCCGAGGATGATCTCCGCGCGGACGTCTTCCTTCAGGTCGCGGTGATAGACGCCCTTGACGGCGCCCACCGTCCCCACCGGCATGAAGATGGGCGTATGCACTTCGCCATGGTCGGTGGTGAAGACGCCCGTCCTTGCCAGGGACTGCGGGTCGGATGCGGTTTGCACGAAATTCATTGGTACAAAGATACTATTTTTTACCGTAAAACTTGTATTTTTGTAAACTGCACCATAGCGGACATGACACAAAAAACACACGATATGAACAACCAGAACATCACTCTCAGGCTCATCCTCATGAATTTCCTGCAGTATGCGGTTTGGGGAGCCTACCTGACCTCGATGGGCAGCTATCTCGCGGGCGCCGGCCTGGGCGGGAAGATCGGCCTTTTCTTCTCGATGCAGGGCATCGTCTCCATCTTCATGCCTGCCCTCGTCGGCATCATCGCGGACCGTTTCATCCCCGCGCAGAAAGTGCTCAGCGGCTGCCACTTCATCGCCGCCCTCTTCATGATCGCCGCCGGCTGGTACGGGCTCAGCGCGGGCAGCAGCGTCCAGTTCGGGCCGCTGTTCACCCTGTATGCGATCAGCGTCGCCTTCTACATGCCGACCATCGCCCTCTCCAACAGCGTGGCCTACGCCGCCCTGGAAGGCGCCGGCAAGGATACGGTGAAGACCTTCCCGCCGATCCGCGTGTTCGGCACCGTCGGCTTCATCTGCAGCATGATCGCCGTCGACCTGCTCAAGTTCCAGCACACGCCCTATCAGTTCTGCGTCTCCGGCGGGCTGGGCATCCTCCTGGCCCTGTACGCCCTCACGCTCCCGAACGTGCCCGTGAAGAAGGTCCAGGCCCAGAGCTTCATGGAAGCGACCGGGCTCAAGGCATTCACCCTGTTCCGCAATCCGCAGATGGCGATCTTCTTCATCTTCTCGATGCTGCTGGGCGCCGCCCTCCAGATCACCAACGGCTTCGCCAACCCGTACATCTCGCAGTTCGTCACCGATCCGCAGTACCAGCACACCTTCGGCGTGGAGCATGCGAACATCCTGATCTCCCTGTCGCAGATGTCCGAAACCCTCTGCATCCTGCTCATCCCGTTCTTCATGAAGCGCTTCGGCATCAAGAAAGTGATGCTCATCGCCATGTTCGCCTGGGTGTTCCGCTTCGGATTCTTCGGCATCGGCAACCCGGGCTTCCCCGGCGTCATCTGGTTCGTCCTCTCCATGCTGGTCTACGGCGTCGCCTTCGACTTCTTCAACATCTCCGGTTCGCTCTACGTCAACCGGAAGACCACGGAAGACATCCGTTCCAGCGCGCAGGGCCTCTTCATGCTCATGACCAACGGCCTGGGCGCCACCATCGGTTCCCTCGCCGCGCAGGCCGTCGTGAACGCCTTCACGCACCCGGCCGAGGTCGGCGGACGCTTCTACACCGTCGGAGACTGGAGCACGGTCTGGTACATCTTCGCCGCCTACGCCCTCGTCGTCGGCGTCGTCTTCCTGCTGATCTTCAAGGATCCCGGCAAGGACGAGGTCGCGATGGATCCCGACTTCAATCCGACGGCGGAAGACCCGACGAGAGGATGACCGGAACGACCCGCTCCAGGTGGAAGATCCGGCTTCCCGACTGGTAATACTTGATATCGAAACACCGGTATTCATTGCGGTTCCCGACCTTGTGATAGGAGGTGATGCACGAAAAATCGTATCCCGCCTGCGCAAGGTCGGGAATCGACATGGATGTCACCCCGTCCGCGAGCAGCGCGTCCAGGATCCGGTAGTTCCGCTCCAGGGTCCCGAGCAGCTTGCGGCGGAAAACGCGCGCGCGGCCTGAGCACAGGTAGTGCCAGCGGCTCTTGCAGCGCACCGAACAGAAGCGCATGTCCTTCCTCCCCGCAGGCAGGGCTCCGCCGCATACCGGACAGACGCCCCTCTTTTTCTTCCTTTCCCCGTCCATGATCCTTCGTTTTCCCGAAGATAGGGCAAGGCGGCGGAAAGGACAAGGAGAAGAAGCGTACGGCGGCCGTTATTTCCGTTTCTTTCACCCGCGACGCGTGCAAAGAAACATTTGAAAGGAAGAAAGAAAAAGGAAAAACGGAAAAAAACGGAAAGAAACGCACGTTTATTTTTGTTTCCGCGCGGACTTTCCGTTCCCGCTCCGCACCTTTGGACAACCAACAAACTTGGATTATGGAACAATTGAACAGAATCGAAATCCGCGGGAATGTCGGCAACGTCAACATTCTCAAGGTCGGGGAAAGCCGGGTCGCGCATTTCTCCGTCGCGACGAACTACGCCTACAAGGACCGAAACGGCGAGGCGGTCATCGAGACCACCTGGCACAACGTGACCGCCTGGGAAGGGAAAGGGATCGGCAGCCTGGACTTCCTCGTCAAGGGCGCCTGCGTGTACGTGACCGGCCGGCTGCGCTCGCAGAAATACACGGCGAACGACGGCGCGGAAAAGTACTACATGGAGGTCCTCGCCGCGGCCGTCACGCCCGTGGAAGAAGCCCAGGCGGCGCAGTACGGCATGTAACGGAAAGGCCTTCCCGGCGGCCCGGAGAAGGGGGAAAGTGCGGTTGGAAAGCCGCCGGGATTCCTTATCTCATCCGTTGCTTCAGGTAGTGAAAACTGCATAGAAAAATATGGATTTCAGTAGGTTATTCATGGTACGATAAATAAATTTTTTGCAAAAAAGTGAAAAAAAATTTGGAGATAAGAAAATAAGTTGTACCTTTGCAGTACTTTCTGATCAGCCAGGCAAAGGCTAACGGAAGCCGAAGCGGAACTCCTTGTTCTCTTTCAAGGCCGTGGGGCAGCAACATTGCCGGAGCGAAGCGCTCCTCCGTCAGAACTCCTTACCACTGCAGAAAGTCAAACCTACAAGAGGCTGCCCCGCAAGGGACAGCCTCTTTGCTGTATGTAGCGATAACAGATGCGCCGGGCCGGCTCAGCGGATGATTTCCAGCCGGCGGAAGATTTTCTCCAGCTTGTCGATCGCCTCCTCCACCTGTTCGAAGGAATGCGTCGCCATCAGCGCGAAGCGGATGATGACGGAATCCTCCGGGACGGCGGGCGGAATGACGGGTGTGATGAACACGCCCGCATCCAGCGCATCCCGGACTGCGGTCAGGCACTTGACCATGTCGCGGACATACAGGGGGAAGATGGGCGACTGTGTCGTGCCGAAATCGAATCCCCTGCGCACGAACTGCTCGCGGGCGAAACGCGTCAGGTCCCACAGATGGGTGATCCGTTCGGGCTCGGACAGCATGATGTCGACGGCCTTGCTGGCGGCGGCGACATTGGCGGGCGGCATGCTCGCGCTGAAGATCAGCGAACGGGAATTGTGCTTTATGTAATTGATGAGGGCGGCATCGCCGGCGACGAAGCCGCCGAGCGAGCCGAAGGACTTCGAAAACGTCCCCATGATCAGGTCCACCCGGCCGGTGACGCCGAAGTGGTCGGCCGTCCCGCGTCCCTGGCGGCCGAAGACCCCCAGTCCGTGCGCGTCGTCGACCATCACGGCGGCGTTGTATTCCTCCGCGAGATCCAGGATCCGCGGCAAGGGCGCGAGGTCTCCGCTCATTGAGTAAACGCCATCTACCACAATGAGTTTCGGAGCGTCAGCTTCAGCGATTTTCAGCTTATTTTCAAGGGCCGCCATGTCGTTGTGCGAGAACTTGAACACGCGGCTGTGCGAGAGCCGGCTGCCGTCGATGATGCAGGCGTGGTCGTAGGAATCCAGGAAGATATACCCGTCGCGCGTCCCCAGCGAGACGACGCCCAGGTTGACCTGGAAGCCGGTGCTGAAGGTCACCGCCTCTTCCTTGCCCACCAGGCGGGCGAGTTTCTCCTCCAGGGCGAGGTGGATGTCCAGCGTTCCGTTCAGGAACCGGGAACCCGAGCAGCTGGTACCGTACTTCCGGATGGCCTCGACGGCCGCTTCCTTCAGCCGCGGGTCGTCCGACAGGCCCAGGTAAGAATTCGATCCGAACATCAGCACGTTCCGGCCGTTCATCCGGACCACCGGATCCTGGCCGGATTCAATGGGACGGTAATAGGGGTAGATTCCCATTGCCTTCACTTCCTGCGGAATGGTGTACTGTGCGAAACGTTCGGTAAAGGATTTATTCATATAATATACAGCAAGTTAGTCTTTTTCAATATTTTCCGTATGTGTTTTCGTAGTATTTCACATACGCTCCGGAGGTCACGTCGTCCAGCCAGTCCTGGTGCTCCAGATACCAGCGGACCGTGCGCTCGAGCCCTTCCTCGAACCGCAGGGAAGGACGCCAGCCCAGTTCCCGCTCGATTTTCGAGGCGTCGATGGCATAGCGCAGGTCGTGCCCCTTCCGGTCCTCGACGTAGGTGATCAGGTCCAGGTCCGCGCCTTCCGGCCGTCCCAGCAGGGCGTCCGTCGTCCGGATCAGCTGCTTCACCAGGTCGATGTTCTTCCACTCGTTGTGTCCGCCGATGTTGTAGGTCTCCCCTGCCTTCCCTTCGTGAAAGATCAGGTCGATGGCCCGCGCGTGGTCTTCCACGTACAGCCAGTCGCGGACGTTCTCCCCCTTCCCGTACACCGGAAGCGGACGGCGGTCGCGGATGTTGTGGATGAACAGGGGGATCAGTTTCTCCGGGAACTGGTACGGACCGTAATTGTTGGAGCAGTTGGAGATCACCGTCGGCATGCCGTACGTATCGTGGAACGCCCGGACGAAGTGGTCGCTGGAGGCCTTCGCGGCGGAGTACGGACTGTGCGGGGAATAACGCGTCTCCTCCGTGAAGAAGACGTCGCCGTACGGCCCCGCCGGACGCTCGGGGTCCGTCAGGGGCAGGGCGCCGTACACCTCGTCCGTGGAGATGTGGTAGAAGCGCTTCCCTTCCCATCCGTCCGGCTCCCAGTATTCGCGCGCCGCCTGGAGCAGCGTCAGCGTGCCCAGGACATTGGTCCGCGCGAACAGGAACGGATCGCGGATGGAACGGTCCACATGGCTTTCCGCCGCCAGGTGGACGATGCCGTCGACCCGCTCTTCGCGGAGCAGGGCGCGGACGGCCTCCAGGTCGCAGATGTCCGCCTTGACGAAGCGGTAGTTGGGTCTGTCCTCCACGTCGGAGAGGTTGGCCAGGTTCCCGGCGTAGGTCAGCGCGTCGAGATTGATGATGCGGCAGCCGGGATATTTTTCCACGAACAGGCGGACGACATGGCTTCCGATGAATCCGGCGCCGCCCGTGATGACGATGCTTCTGCTCATTTGTTCTGAAGATATTCTTTCAACGTCGGGTGCGCGGCGTCCTTGGCGGACAGGCGCACCTTGTCCGCCGGAATGCCCCAGTCGATGCCCAGGTCGGGATCGTTCCAGGCGATGGCGCCTTCCTCGGCGGGCGCGTAGTAATTGTCACATTTGTATTGGAAGACGGCCTCCTCGCTGAGGACGCTGAAGCCGTGCGCGAACCCGCGCGGGATGAAGAGCTGGCGGTGGTTCTCGCCGGAAAGGTCGAAGGCGACGTGCGCCCCGAAGGTCGGCGAACCGGGCCGGAGGTCGACGGCGACGTCGCGTACGCATCCTCGGACGACCCGCACCAGCTTGGCCTGCGCGAAGGCGCCTTTCTGGAAATGCAGCCCGCGCACGACGCCGTAGCACGACTTGCTCTCATTGTCCTGCACGAACCGGATGTCGCCGATCTCGGCGGGAAAATCCTTCTGGCTGTAGGATTCGAAGAAATAGCCGCGCGCGTCCCCGAAGACCACCGGTTCGAGGATGTAGACGCCGTCGATGTCCGTTTTAACCGCTTTCATGATCAGTCTTTCGTTTCTTCCGCGATGCGGAGCAGATACTGTCCGTAAGGGTTCCTGGCCATCGGGCGCGCCGCCTCCCGAAGCGCCGCCGCGTCGATCCAGCCCTTCCGGAAGGCGATTTCTTCCAGGCACGCCACCTTGATGCCCTGGCGCTTCTCCAGCACCTCGATATACGTGGACGCCTCGGACAGCGAATCGTGCGTCCCGGTGTCCAGCCAGGCGAAACCCTGCCCCAGCCGCTGCACCTTCAGCCGGCGCTGTCCGAGGAAGACCTGGTTGACCGAAGTGATCTCCAGTTCGCCGCGAGCGGAGGGACGGATCGTTCCGGCGACCCGGACGACGTCGTTGGGGTAGAAATACAGGCCGGTGACGGCGTAATTGCTCTTGGGCTCGGCGGGCTTTTCCTCGATGCCGGTGCAGTTCCCTTCCGCGTCGAAGGCCGCCACGCCGTAGCGCTGCGGGTCGCTGACCCGGTAGCCGAACACGGTGGCCTTGTCTTCCCGCTCGGCGGCGGCGACCGCCTGCGCGAGCAGCGGGTCGAAGCCCGCGCCATGGAAGATGTTGTCTCCCAGCACGAGACAGACGGCGTCGCCGCCGATGAACTCCTTCCCGATCAGGAACGCCTGCGCCAGCCCGTCCGGAGAGGGCTGCTCGGCGTAAGAGAACGACACGCCCAGCTGTTTCCCGTCGCCCAGCAGACGGCGGAAGGAGGGCAGGTCCTCGGGCGTGGAGATCACGAGGATCTCGCGAATCCCCGCTCCCATCAGGACGGAGAGCGGATAATAGATCATCGGCTTGTCGAAGATGGGGAGCAGCTGCTTGCTGACCCCTTTCGTGATCGGATACAACCGGGTTCCGCTGCCTCCTGCCAAAACAATTCCTTTCATCGCAGTCTATTTCGTATTCATTCTTGCCAGACAGTCCTTCAGCGAATCGCGCCAGTACGGAACGGAGACACCGAAGGTCCGTTTGACTTTCGTCTTGTCCAGGACGGAATACCGGGGCCGGGGGGCCTTGGACGGGTATTCCTCCGTCTTGCAGGGCTGGATGTCGCAGGTATGGCCGGCCAGTTCGCAGATGGCCTGCGCGAAATCATACCAGGAAACCGCCCCTTCGTTGCTGTAATGGTAAACGCCCGTCCGGTCGAGCTGCCCGCGGTCGATGATCCCGACGATGAGCGCGGCGAGGTCGCGGGCGTAGGTCGGCGTTCCGACCTGGTCGGAGACGACCCTGATTCCGGGACGGGAGGCCGTCAGGGCGAGCATCGTCTTCACGAAATTCTTCCCGAAGGGAGAATAGAGCCAGGCCGTGCGGAAGATCAGGCTGCGGCATCCCGCCTTCGCGACGGCGCGCTCCCCCGCCAGCTTCGTGGAGCCATAGACGCCGGTAGGCGCCGTCGGCATGTCCTCGCTGCAGGGAACGGGCGTGTCGCCCTGGAAGACATAGTCCGTGGAGATGTGGATCAGGACGGCGTCGCGTTCCACGGCCACCCGGGCCAGGCAGGAAACGGCCGTCGCGTTGAGCAGCTCCGCCATCTCCGGCTCGTCCTCGGCCTTGTCCACGGCCGTATAGGCGGCGCAGTTCACGATCGCGTCCACCTGCTCCGAATCGCAGACGATCCGAACGGCGTCGATGTTCGTGATGTCCAGGTGGACGATCTCCTCGCCAGGCGCCGCGGTGACGTCGGAGAAGATGAAACGGTGCGGGCTGGAGGCGGCCAGCTCGCGGATCTCGGACCCCAATTGTCCGCAGGCTCCGGTAACGAGAACATTCATAACCAACAAATATAAGAAAATTCTGCGTATCTTTGTACTCATGGAAAAACCGGTCATCTATCTCTACACCGACGGGGCCGCCAGCGGCAATCCCGGCCCGGGCGGGTACGGGGTCATCCTGCGCTGCGCCGGGCACGAAAAGGAGCTCTGCGGCGGCTTCGCCAGGACGACCAACAACCGGATGGAACTGCTGGCCGTCATCGTCGGCCTGGAGACCATCCGATGGGAGAACGCCCGCGTGGAGGTGTTCAGCGATTCCTCCTACGTCGTGAAGGCCGTCAACGAAGGCTGGCTGGACAACTGGCAGCGGAAGGGATGGAAGAAGGTGAAGAACCCCGACCTCTGGATGCGCTTCCTCGAAGTGTACCGCCGGCACCGCGTCACGTTCCACTGGATCCGTGGGCACGCCGGCCATCCCGAGAACGAGCGGTGCGATGCGCTGGCCGTGAACGCCGGCGGCAAAGCGGCCGCCGCGGGCGCCGTCCTGCCGGAAGACACGGGTTACATTTCCGCCGACGGCGAAGGAGATGTCATTCCTTTTGATTAAATTTGCAAGACTCACAGCGAAACGCATATGGAAAAAAATACTGACAGACTCGGCCGGAAGCCGGTCGTGGGCATCACCCAGGGCGACGGCAACGGCATCGGATACGAAGTGATCATCAAAGCCCTCGCGGACGCCCGGATCCTCGAATCGTTCACGCCAGTCATCTACGGCTCCTCGAAGATTTTCGGCTTCTACCGCAAGCAGATCCACAATATCGACAACATCGACACCTATGTCATCCAGTCGGCGAAGGACGCCCGGCCGCGCCGGGTCAACATCGTCAACTGCCTGAGCGACAACGTCTATGTCGAGCCCGGCAAGTCCACGCCGGAGTCCGCGCAGTCGGCCATCCGTTCGCTGGAATGCGCCGTCCGGGACATCAAGGCGGGCGACATCGACGTGCTCGTCACCGCCCCGATCAACAAGCGGGCGATGGATGCGGAAGGCTTCGGGAACACCGGACACACCGAATACCTGGAGAAGGAATTCGGCGTGGAGGACGTGACCATGTTCATGGTGTCCGACCAGCTGAAGATCGGCGTCGTGACGGGGCACATCCCGCTCAAGGACGTCTCCGCCGCCATCACGCAGGAGAAGATCCTCAGCAAGCTGCGCCTGATGAGCGCTTCGCTGCGCCGCGATTTCGGCGTGATCGAGCCGAAGATCGGCGTGCTCGGGCTCAACCCGCACTGCGGTGACGGCGGCCTGCTCGGCGACGAGGAGGAGAAGGTCATCATGCCGGCCGTCCGCGCGGCCGCGGACGAAGGCATCCTGGCGTTCGGCCCCTATTCCGCCGACGGGTATTTCGGACAGGGCACCTATGCGCGCTTCGACGCCACCCTGGCGATGTACCACGACCAGGGGCTCGCTCCGTTCAAGGCGATCGCCTTCCAGGACGGCGTCAACTTCACGGCGGGACTTCCCATCGTCCGTACGTCCCCCGACCACGGCACCGCCTTCGAACTGGCCGGCCGCGACATGGCGGACCCGCAGTCGATGATGTCGTCGATCTACACCGCCATCGACATCTTCCGCAAACGCACCGCCTTCGACGAGATGCGGAAGAGCCGCGGTTAAAGGCGTCTCTCAGGAAATCTTGCTGTAATCCCGCACTTCGATCCGCTGCGCCTGGAGCGCCGCGGCGACGGGCGCGTTCTCCGGAGCGGACAGGTCCGGATCCCGGGCGAGGACGTGACCGGCGTAGCTGCGCGCATCCGCCAGCAGGTCGCCGTCGTGGACGAGGGAGGCGATGTTCAGGGCGACGGGAAGGCCGCTCTGCTGGGTTCCCTCCAGGTCGCCGGGGCCGCGCATCTTCATGTCTTCCTCCGCCAGGTCGAAACCGTTTTCGGTGGCGCACATCAGGTCGAGCCGGCGGCGGGATTCTTTCGATACCTTGTCCCCGTGCATCAGCACGCAGAAGGACTCCTCGCTTCCCCGCCCCACGCGGCCGCGGAGCTGGTGCAGTTGCGAAAGGCCGAAGCGTTCGGCGCTCTCGATGACCATCACGGAGGCGTTCGGCACGTCGACGCCCACCTCGATGACCGTCGTGGAGACCAGGATCTGCGCGCGACCGGCGGCGAAGGCGCTCATGTTGAACTGCTTGACCTCGGAGGTCTGCTGCCCGTGGACGATCGCGACCTTGTATCCGGCCCGCTCGGGGAAACGCGACACGATCTGCTCGTAACCGGCTTCCAGGTTCCTGTAGTCGACTTTCTCGCTCTCGAAAATGAGCGGATACACCACGAAGACCTGCCGCCCGAGGGCGATCTGCTTTTTCATGAACTGGTACAGGGCGGGCCGCTGCCCTTCCCCGATGCACATGGTCTTGACGGGTTTCCGGCCGGGGGGCATCTCGTCGATGACGGAGACGTCCAGGTCGCCGTACAGGGTCATGGCCAGGGTGCGCGGGATCGGCGTCGCCGTCATCACCAGGATGTGCGGCGGCCGGCCGCCGGCCCCCTTCGCCCACAGCCGTGCGCGCTGCTCCACGCCGAAACGGTGCTGTTCGTCGATGATGGCCAGGCCGAGCGACTTGAAGACGACGGGGTCTTCCAGCAGGGCGTGGGTGCCGATCAGAATCCCGACCGAGCCGTCGCGCAGCCCCTCGTGGACCGGCCGGCGGGCGGCCGCGGTGACGGAGCCGGTGAGCAGCTCGCAGCGGACGCCGGTCGGCGCCAGATATCGGGAGATGTTCGCATAATGCTGACGGGCAAGGACTTCCGTCGGCGCCATCAGGCAGGCCTGGTAGCCGTTGCCCACGGCGATCAGCGCCGAAAGGACGGCGACCATCGTCTTGCCGGACCCGACGTCGCCCTGCAGGAGGCGGTTCATCTGGTGGCCGCTCATGAGGTCTGCGCGGATCTCCTTGATCACCCGTTTCTGGGCGCCGGTCAGTGCATAGGGCAGGGCGTTGAAACAAGCGTTGAACGCCGGCCCGACCTTGGGCATCGGGATGCCGTTCTCGGAACGGCTGAGCACATATTTCTGTTTCAGGAGGGAGAGCTGCAGCAGGAAGAGTTCCTCCCACTTGAGCCGGTGACGGGCCCGGGACAGGGCTTCCCCGCTCTCCGGGAAATGAATGTGTTTCAGCGCATAACGCAGGTTGCACAGGCCCTTCTCCCGCAGGATGTACTCCGGCAGGGTCTCCTGCACGGCCGGCAGTCCGGTCTCGAGGGCGGAGGCCATCAGGCGGTTCATCACCTTGCCGGTGATGCCGCCGCCGGACAGTTTCTCCGTCGAGGGGTAGACGCCGGTGAGCGTGCCCGTGAAACTGCGCGCGCCTTCCGCCGGCGGGAAGTCGATCTCGGGATGCACCATGTTCAGGCGACCGTTGAAGGCGGTGGGCTTCCCGAAGAAGAGGAAGACACTGCCGGGCTTGAGCCGGTCCGCGGTGTATTTCACGCCCCGGAAGAAGACGAGTTCCATCTGCCCGGAATCGTCCTGGACGACCACGCTGAGCCGTTTCCCGCCCTTTCCGGTCAATTCGGCGGAGACGACCCGCGCCAGGATCTGGACATAGGCGGCGTCGCTCCGGACGTCCGCGA
>JAEEGL017446223.1_pt1 | contig 40486 bp, 58 predicted proteins | sample 9134231 | NCBI WGS metagenome assembly JAEEGL01 (sample SAMN16246548, study PRJNA631951) | gut metagenome | biome: gut microbiome; feature: rumen; material: fiber-attached | host: Bos | place: Iran: Karaj | collected 2018-10
AGACTATAGAAATCCAAGACCAAATGAACCATTTGTATTCGATACTAAAGATGATATAGATGCATTAGATGAACTTAAAGAATACCTAGTAAGATTGTTTCCAGTTGATATGAATACAAGATTTGGGTATAAAGACTTTAACGAAGTATCAGTAGAGGAATTTTATAACTACATAGCACAGCTTAACATGGCAATTCAGTTGTATGGGAAAGAACAAACATTTATTATGAATGCAACAGAGCATGGTTGCTATGTACTTACAAAAGAGAGTTCTTTATTGACAGTAAAATCCTTATGAAACAGACAATTGGAACATAGTGAATGGTACAAAAAACAAGGGGAACCACCTTTTCGTAAAGAATTTGGTGGTATCCCTTATTTTTGTCAAGTGCCTAACTAATTATCATTGCCGACAAAAAAGAGGCTTTTTCTTATAGATAAAACGTAGCAAATACTGCTTTACCATTCTTATGGTTAACAGCTTTCCAGATATATTTCTTTCTGTTTCTCTGAAGCTCAAGTGAGAAGTGGGAATTTTCTCCTTTGTAGACAAAAAGATGTGAATCTTCCTGTGCAAAGAGATGGAGGATTATTTCCTCTCGAGAGAGCTCTCTAAGACCTAGTTTTGGGATAATTATGTTATCAATAACATATTCTGTATTCTTTTCCAGTTTTTCCTGGTCTTTTACCTTTAAATCCTGATAGTAAAGGTGAAGTTTATCACTTCTGTCAGGACGAAGGTCCGTCATCTTCTTAAAGAAGACTGAGAACTCCTGGAACATGGCATATTCTGCCTGGTACTGCTTTGCGATATTAAGTTGTGTTGTCATATAAGACCTCTACTTTCTCCCCATCCGAGGCAATAAAAAAAGATTATTTGGGCATAGTGGTAGAACCAACTATTTGTCCATAATAATCTCCGTTTTAAAAGTTAGGTCTTTTTGACCACAGCTATAATATCATAGAACCTAATTTATGTAAATACTTTTGTATTATTTTTTTACATATATGAATATAAACAAAGACAAAGGAAGTAATAATATGCTTAAACCCCTTTTTAAAGTATATAACAGAAATAACAATGTAGAGAATTCTCAAGAGATTCTTGCTGAGATAGTAAATAATGCTACTGATTATATCAAAGAAAAGTTTGGCATTAGAGATATTTCTTTTGAAGATTCAATATCTCTTAGTGGAAGATATCATAAGCTTTATGCTACAGAACGTGCACTTGAAATCATTGCCTCTGCTTATAATATTCCTATCAATATGGTAGGTCTTACTCAGGTTGATAATGAAACTGGACAGCCTGTATCATTAGCATTGTCTTTTCAGGAGACTCCTAAAAAAGATAGCACCGGAATGCCTGTTGGAGGATTTTATAGACCTGCTGACCATTCTATAACAATTCTTGATAGTGGAGTATTATTTCATGAATGGGTTCATGCTATGAGATATGCTACAGGTATTCATTATGATACCAAGGTAGATGATGCTATTTGGGCACATGATAATCTTGATTTATCAAATCCTTTAGAAAGAGCTTATTTTGTACAGTCTTCTTTTGAATTTCATTCTGCAAGAGTTTATTTTGCTGTTAATAGTAGTCTTCAGAATAGATTTGAAAATAGTCTTTCTGGTCTTTCTGATGAACAAAAACATGAAATAGAAGATAAAGTCCGTGAAGCTACAGATACTTTAATTTCATTTTTTAGTAATAGCAAAAATGCTAATATGGCGGAAGATATAAAAAAATATGCAAAAGCTTTTGATAGTAAAAAGTTAAAACCTTTTATGGCTCGCCATATATTTAAAGATAATTGGAAAGAAATACTTGAGGCTTATAAGGTTTTACATGAATACGCTCCTGGCTTTAGATTAGAATATGTTGATAAACCATGTGTTGCTCTTACTCTTGATAGTGATTTTCATATTCTTAATAAGATGGCTCTTGGAGCAAATCCGCATATTGTAAATATTTCAGAATTTTATCGTAACAATATGATTCGTGATTTGTTTGACCATAAAGGTATTGTTTATTTTGGCTCATATGAAGAAATGGCTGCATATGGTGCATCTGCAGCATTTAAAGAAGAACTTACGTCTTCCAAGTTAATAGATGAGCATGTAATGGATGAAACCGGCAAAGCTTTTGGAATGCATCTTCTTATAGGTCCGGGGGAAGAGACTGGAGAGGCTTTTAACGCTGGTAATAGATGTGTTCGTGTAATGGGTAAAGAGTTTACATTTAATGAAAAGCCTCAAAGTAAGCAAAATATTTTAAGATTAAAAAAGACTTTGACCAATTCTTTACATCATCATTTAGAAAACCTTTATTCAACAGAAATGCATTATACTCCATCAAATCCTGAAGCAGATGGTAGAACATTGTTTGGAGTTGATTCATTGTTCCCAGAATTAAAAAGAGATTTTGGTTTTAATAATGTTGATTGCGATATATTTTTTGCATCAAAGTACATGTTTATTTCTGATATAAACACTACATTTAAAGATACGGTTAATTGTATAACACAGAATATGGGGCTTCCAAAAGATATATTTAAAGACATAGCTGGAAAACCTTTAAATATTTCCTTTATAAATGATTGTCAGCCTGCTTTTGGAACAAAAAGTGCAAATGACGCTCCCGATATATTTTATAATGCTATTGACCACGAACTGGCTATTAAGCCTTCTAAATTCAAAGAATCAGGTGATTTTGGAAAGGTTATGGGATATGTTCTTGCAAAAAATATTCCTGATGAGCAAAAGCGTGAACTTTTATATGCTATAAAATATGAAACCGTTTCAGGAGAAAAATTTACAGAAAAGGCTCAAAATGCTATAAAAATGTTTTACGATTCAACAATAAATGTTCTTGATGCGTTTTGTAAAGCAAATTCTTCAGAAATAGACCCTAAATTTCGTGACACTATAGAAAAGGATATCCGGGATATTTTTACAGCTATGTATACAAAACAAACTCCAGGATATGATGTTATGAAATTTATTGACAACGACATCATTGATGATAAAACAATAGACCTTAGGCAAGAACTTATAAATGAGGGCTGTTCTGCGGAACAAATAAGACTTACTGAAGATATAAAAAGACTTTGTGTATATCCAAGTGTAGGAAATACTATGTCTAATATCATAACAAAATATATAAATAATGCTGCTCAAACTTTAACTGATTACAATGGAGCTGTTAATCGTGGTAAAAATAGTGGCAAAGTATTTTCAGATATTTATTTAAGTGCTCTTAAAGCAGATTATGATAATATAGATATAGAGCTCGCTACCTGCGGAGATGCAATTGTATCTTATGAAAAACGTCTTTTTGAATTCCAAGAGGAAAGCCTTGGGCCTAATCTTATAGGAACTGCTATAGGAGATGTTATAGCTGATAGTGTTAAACATGAAGAACGTGGAGATATAAAACAGATTATTGGCGGTAATAGTGATAGAATATCTTCAGACCTTAAAAATACTATCATGAATGTATTGTCAGAGACCTATTCTCGAGAAGGAAATTATGACCTCTCACAGGATGATATAGACATTGAACAGGAATAACAAAAAAGACCTCACGGATATCGTGGGGTCTATATTTTTGCCATAAATTATTCACATACGACGATGTTTTTACCTGATTGTTTAGCTTTGTACATTCGTTCATCTGCAAGAGTTATAATAGTTTCTAACTGATTTTTAACAGGTAATAAATTCGAGGAGTCTCTAAAATATTCAGCCACACCTATAGATGTGGTAACCTTGATATGTTTGTTATAAAATATCGTGTAAGACTCTTCTATGACATGTCTTACAACATCCATAGCTTTGGCAGCAGCAGTAATATCATAATCTTTAAGAGCTATTACAAGCTCTTCTCCGCCCCATCTGCAATAAAGACAATCTTCTCCAAGATTATTCTTGATAAGCCTTGTAATATGTTGCAGTACATCGTCTCCGCAATCATGTCCATAAGAGTCATTTATTCTTTTAAAGTTATCTATATCAACAAATGCAATTGATAATTTCTGGTCGGTATTACAGATGTGGTCAATCACTAATGGTAGGAAACCACTTCTGTTAAGCCATCCAGTAAGTCCGTCACGGCTGGCTTCATACTGCAGCTGTTTATTATCGGACTTTAGTTTTTCTGTTTTAAGGCGCATAGAAAAAATATAAACACTATTATAGAATATGGTCGAAAATACCATTGTAAAAGAGCTAAGTATTACAAGACATTCATTTAAAATCCATGGGACTGAATATAAAGGCACAGCCTGATTATATTTTAAATAAAGAAAAACATATAATGCAAAGATACTGGCAGTAAATACAGCAATAAGAAGTCGTCTGTATTTATTAAAAAGTATGTTTCCAAAATATATTGTTACAGGGATAATAGCACATAAAAAGAATGCCGTTCCACTATTCCAACCGACGTAATGCGTACCAAGGATTGAGTATAAAGAAACTTCTAATAAAATACAGACATATACAAACATTGGTTTTTCAAGCCTACACATCAGAATACAAAAAGCATATATAGAAACACTTATTATATTGAATGTTACAAGGGGGGCAACATCTGCAAGATAGAGGATAATTAAAAGCGCCAAATGTGTAAGACACATATCTGTGGCCGTTATTAAAAAGCCATTATGTACAAAAAACTGCATTATTTTATCAAACAGGTTCTCGTTTTTTATTTCAGGGGTGATTTTGGGCATAGCTGTAAATCTCCTTTTTCCTGTTTTTATAATCCTGGAATAATATGGCTATTTAAAATTATTATTGAGACTATAAACCCAAGTAATAATATAAAATGAATCGAAAAGTTTGTTTTTGCGTCAATGAATGCAATCTTGTCTGAATCTTCTATACTGATTCCGTTCTTTTTCTTTGTTGCGATATTATGTGCAGATGAAAACATTTTAACGGTACTTCTTGAAAATAGCACAATTATCAGACAAAATACAATGCCATAGACTATTGCCATTGCTTTACTCATAGCCTTTTACTGTCTCCTTTAATCAACGATAAATTCATATATATATTCTGGTTCTTCATTAGCATCTCCAAAAGGAACCCATTCTATTTTGTAGCTTCCAGAGATTTTGTTTTCTTTAAGGATTTTTTCTACGATTAAACCTTCCTCTTCATAGCCCATACCTTTTGAACCAAGATAGATATATGTAATATCTTCATATTCTCTTGTATCTACAAAAGTTTGAACATTCTCCTGAATTTCCTGAGTAACAGGTTCGGGGATGTTTGCGGGAGAAATTCCAAATAAAAATGAAATAGTCACCATTGCTATTGGCCTTAAAACATAATCAAAATATAAACGCATAAATACCCCTTTCGGCTATAGCCTTAATCTTCTTTTATTTTATGCTTTGGAGTGTTTGATAGTCCCTGCCAATGCTTAAACTTTTTAGGCTCTTCAATTGGGACGAATTCTTTAGTATCTTCGTTCCATTCAAAGAACTGTCTATTATTAGTGGTTCCATAAAGCCCTTCCTGTACCTCTTCTATAAGGGCATAATCATAGCATCTTTCCTGAATGTCACACCAGTTTTCGGTTACTGCCTTATAAGCAGTATTTTTATCCGTATAAAAACCGGATGTATCCATTTCGGGAAGTGATAAGTAAGAAGGATTATCAATATCTTTATCATTAAATACTGATATCGTAAATATTGATATTCGTTTCTTCTTTTTTGATTTTTTAGCTGTTTCTTTTACAATCGTTACTTTTTCTTTCACAGCCTTACCTTTCCCTTTCTGATATCTGGGTCTTTGCTCTTATTCTGCCTACTATCTCACTTATGTACATAAGAATGACTTCCAGCTTTTCATCTGCCGGAACTCTATAGGTAGGTATATCATTAAGAATGTGTTCATAACCATCCTCAATATATGATGTTGAAATTACAATACCTGAGAAGTAATCTGTACTATCCTGGTATGGCTGTCCGTAGACTGTTATTCTGAAGAATCTGTCTATACGTGACCTTCCATCAGGGATAATCTCGCCATAATCATCAAAGTTTTTTATATCAATTACAAATCCGGGTACTGAGCCAAGAATATTCTTATATTCACTGTTCTCCAGTAAAAGATAGGATTCCACGTCATCTACAAATATATCATCTGTTCTGTACATACTTCCTTCATTAAAGAATGTTTTATAAGCAGTCATCCTGCTTTGTATTCTCGAGAGAAGACTATGTATCTTGGCCCTTTCATGTATTCCGGAAAGTCTTGTTGCGTTAAGCTTTCTTGCGCCGCCATAGCTACGTTCCATAAATTTACATACCTCTTATTATATTTTTTCTAAGTCACTTGAATTAAAGTAATGAGGTGTTGGGTTGAAATGGTCGCCGTCCATATCAACTCCTATACAATCTCTATCTTTATTTATTAACAGAGACTGTACATGGCCAGTCATTCCTTTCTTATAGCCATTTATATTTTCTTTTATTCTAACTTTATCATTCAGATAAAAGCCTCCAATAGAAACCATTGTATTATCTCCTTAATTGCTTGCACTGCTTTTAGGAGAAGAGTTTTCTTTCTTCTCCTGCTTCAGCTGATTTCTCATCATTTTACATTCTGTCCCGCGATATTCGCATTCCTGGCAGGTCAGATAAATTGTCATGTTTTTACTTATTGGGCAAAATACTGCCATAAACTACCTCACATTGCCATTGATACAATGACTTTAGATGAATCAATATCTGCGTTGTTATCAATAGTATAAATAATTGTTTTACCATCCTTCTCTGCAGATGTTACTTTCTTAAGTGAGAAGGAACCGTTCTCTCCTATGAAGATGATGTATTCTTTGTCCCAGTCATCCTTATAATCGGCCTTAGGAGTGAACTTTACAGTATCTCCGGATATTTCAACTTCTCCAGGAAGAAGTGCTGTAGCATTATCTGAAAGTTTGATTACAGCATCTGTTGCATATAGAACCTTGCCCTCATATATGGGGGTCATGTCCTTTTTTACCTTTTTAAAGGTTTCGATATTATAAAATACATCAGATTCTTTTTCTTCTACTGTTGCAGATGATGATTCATTAGTCTCTGGCTTAGTAGAAGCAGCCTCTGTGGCAGTTTCTTTAGCTTCTTCATTTTCCTTAGCCTTTTTATTCTTATAGTCCTCTATATTGAAGCTATAATCATAATACTCAGCCTGGCCACCAGGGAAAATATATCTTCCGGCTTCTTTTGTAATATCTGAGAAATTGTGAATGAATACTATGCTGAAATATTCTTTTCCATCTTTGTCAAAGAGATAGGGGCATATGATTACTTTGTCAGTATAAGGGATTGTTCCTGTGTATTTAAAGGATGGCGCCCCGTTTGTAATTGCATAGCTCTTACCAGGGACGAAATGCCAGTTGCCAGGATATTTGTTTGATTTGGTAATGTCTTGAGCAATGTAAGGTTCTGACATTTCATCATTCCAGACATATACTGAATCTTCTTCTTCAATATAACCGAGGTGATATCCTTCCCAGCTTTTAACATAAATATCAAAGTCACTTTCATTAGCAGAATATGGGATAAATTTCTCTTCTTTTTCTTCTTCAACGACCTCAGAGACTTTAATATTAGATACATTAACGGATAAAGCAAATGAACCATATCCATTCTGATGAACAGTCATTACCTGTTCTGCAGTTGTTTCAGGCTCCTTTTCTCCACCGCAGCCTACTACTGAACACATTATAGCACTTGTTAATAATAGTATACCAAGCTTTTTCATGAAGTCTTCATCCTTTTATACTGACTCTGGGTCAAGTATCCTTTCTCTTGCTATTTTATAGTAGTTTTCATCCCTCTCAATACCAATGAAATTTCTGTTTAAATTCATGCAGGCCTTTCCAGTAGAACCGCTTCCCATACATGAATCTAATACCAGGTCACCTTCATTTGTATAAGTCTTAATAAGATTTTCCAAGAGTGCTATTGGTTTTTGTGTTGGGTGAAGATGGGTCTTTTGCTTATCATGAGAAAAGGTCCACACTGATGTAGGAAATCTTTCTGTAGAGTCATAAGCTACAACCTTTTCAGCTACTCCATAGTTTGTTGATGTAGTTTTTCTTATTGCAGCTTTTCTTTCATGGCCAGTAGTCTTCTGAGGATTGTATGTGGGAGATTTCTTATAAAATACACATATATCCTCATGAGATGATAAAGGTCTCTTATTTGCACTTAAAAATCCGGTAGGAAGTGTTTTTTGCCAGATAAGATTATATCTCCACTCACTAGGATTGGATGTCATAAGCTTTGTTGTAAACATTCCTGCGCCAAAAAGAACAATTGCTCCGTTATCTTTAATTACTCTGTCATACTGTGCCCATAATCCTGGGATTTTATGCTCATTAAAATATTTAAGGGCATCTTTATATGGAGTACCTGTCTGATAAGCTTTAAGCAGATACTCCTCCAGATTATAATTTTGGCCATCAATGCACACATAATCATTAAAAGGAATTACTTCATCCCATTTGTTTCGGGCAGTTATTCCATATGGTAAATCTGTAAGTATCATATCGATGCTCTTATCCAGGATTTCTGTCATTGCATTAAGACAATCATCCTGGTAAAGCTTTATGTTATTCTTTCCTTTAAACTCAAAATATTTCATATGCTATTCCTTTTATTTTTAATTCACCTATATATGTAGAAATAAAAATCAATTCTTAAATTTTTTACCTGTTTATTTTACGAAAATTCTTAAAAAGGACTTTACTTTTGTGTAATTATATGATACCATATGATTATAATAAAGTCAATAATTATAGAAATGTAAAAATTGATTAATAAAAAGGAGGCTGATAATGAATGGCTAACACAAAGAAAAAGGGTAAGGCAATTGTTACCCAGGATGGTGAAGTAAGAATCACTAACCTGAGAAAAAGGTTAATTGAAAAAAATATGGGCCAGCGTGAGCTTGCTGAAATTACAGGTTGCACCGAGGCGTCTATCTGCAAATACTGCTATGCAACCAGAACACCTACAATTGGAAAAGCTATCAGGATTGCGAAGGCTCTTGATACTACGGTTGAAGAGCTGTTTAGCGATGTTGCTGATATGGATGATTAAGACGTATTAATTTGACGAACCAGGATAATACCTGGGTGTTTTTAGTATACAAAAAAGGGAGTATATCATGACAGAACTTAAGAGAGAATATGTTGTAACAGTATCTCTTCCTCTGGACCAGGCTCCAAAGAGTGTTACCGTGTATTTCAAGGGAGAAGATGGTATTGAGAGAGGTGTTAAAACATCAGATATTAAAGCAAAAGAGGTTACAAATAAGGAGTAAAAAAAATGAGAAAAGTAGTAAGTCGTCTGGGTTTAATTACGGGAATAGCTTTTATAATGTTTGCATCCATGGGATGCGGTTCTCTCGAGAAGAAAAGCGTTATGGATGATGGAATTATTACTCTTGAAGAATTTACCCAGGTTGCTTCTGCTAACGGATATGTAGTTGAAAAAATTGATGTTACTTCTGGGTATGTAGCCTGCTCTGCTGAAGACATGGAAAGCAGTAAAAATGTTATTTTAGGAGCTAGTACCGGAGATATTAATAGTAATGTAGATGTTAATATTGCTATGTATGTACCATATGAAGATATGGATAAGACAATGATTCCGGAAATCGATAATACTATAAACCAGTTTAAAGAAACTTTTAAAACACAAGATGGTTATTCTGAAATTGATGGAGGTTTTGCAGTAACTGGTGATTCAGTGTTTATTATGGTCAATAAAGGAGAATCTATCATGGAATTTATAGGAAGTGATAAAGAGACTCTTTTATCTATGGCAAAATCGCTTGGCGTTTATAATTAAAAATAAAACACAAATAGGGAAAAGTAGGTATATGAATAAAATAAATAAAGCCAAAGTAGTACGTATATACATTGCAATATGTGTTATTTTACTGATACCAGCAGCGTGGTTGTTCGGAGAACTTGTAAGAAACGCAAATGCGAAATATAAGGTAGATTCGGAATTATCGAGTTTAAGTAAAATTGAAGTTATTTCTACCAAGCAAGATGCTATTAGTAAGGTGTTAAAAATAGAACCTACTGTTACAACAAGTTATGATTTTGATGAGGAAGGAAATGTAACGGTTAATACTATAACGGATGAAAATCCTTATGATAATATAGTTTTAGTAAAGCAAAAAGAAGGGCATTTTGTAGCAAGATATATAGGTATTAAAACAGATAATCCTGAAAAATATAGTGTAGGAGATACTTATTATCTTCAATTACGTGCAGTAGAACCTCTTTCATGGGATAATGCTTTTGCAGATGAAATATATTTGCTTACAGAAGAACAATTGCCTACATATCCGGTCACATTCTTTTCAACACATAAACAACCTTTACTTATAATACTTATTATTATATGTGGATTTGAAGCAATTAATTTTCTATATTTTTTCCTATAGATATTAAAAAAGATAAGACTGATTGTTATCCAGTTTTTTAATAACATTAACAATAAAAATGTATAATAAGGAGGAATTATAAAGTGAGCTTTCTTGACAGTATGAAGGAAAAGATGGGGGAATTTAGCGAAAATATTTCCCAGGGTGTTAGTGATTTCAGTGATAATGCTGAGAGAAATAAGTATCTTAAGCAGAGAGTTGCTGAGGCAAGATATGAAAATGATAAATTTTTAAGTGCTTTTATTGGTAAAGAGGTTATTCTTACGGGAAATGACTACTCTCTTTTGAGGGATGTAAATACCGGGCTTTTGTTCTATAAGTACAGACTTAAGGATGATGGAATGATGACTCCTTCTTGGCAGATTATTCCAGTATATAACGTAGAAGGAGCTATTATGAACTATTCAGAGCTTCCGGATGACGTTAAAGCTACTATTATAAAACGTGAAGAAATTTACCATGAAGCTCTTGAGGAAGCTTATGGTGGTGAAAACGAAGAGTAATATAAAGGAGCTGTTTTTCTAAAAGGTTAAGCAGCTCTTTTTTTATGCAAATATAAAATTAAATACTTGACAATTGTATAATGATTTAGTATTATTATATTATCGAAGGGATAATAAAGGTAAGGAAGTAATTATGAAATTTTGGTTTGTTGTTAGGGCAATAAGCGGTTCTTTATGTATTGGATATTCATTTTATTTAATACATAAAGTATTTGATAAAATAGGGGAATATATTCATGAAAGTAGATTTACAAAGAGAAATACTTAAAAAATTATGCTTTACCGACTATGCTATTGATAAAGATAATATGTTAAGTAATACGATTATTACAACACATCGTAATGTAGTTGATTATTATCCAGATAAAATTTTTGATGAAATTGACTATGGCGGAACTCATTATTATGTAGTATTCTTAAAACCAGAAATATTTGATTAAAGGAGAAAACAACAAATGAATTACAAAAAGAAATTTGACGAATTTCATAGAAAGTGTCTTATAAGTACGTTTACATTTGTAACCAATTTAATCGTTGCTCTTATAGGTCTTGCGCTCAACGCTGATGGAAATATTATCGGTAAGCCTATAGCTGTTATTGGAGCAATCGTATTTATTATCGGCTTTGCTATGAGCAGCTATTATTCTTCAAGAAGAGATATTGCAGAGATGGAATGGGTTTTTCAGCCAGTAGAAGCAAGAAATGATGATGAGAAATAACATATGAAGATTGGCAAGCACTACCTCGTTGGTAGATGACTTGCTACAAAGGCCGAAAGGTCTTTTTAATATAAAAAGGGCCATCCTTTTCTCAAATGTGAGATTAGGGTGGCTCTTATTTTATCTTTCTTCGTCGAATTCTTCTTCAGGTTCTTTTGTAAAGGTCTGTTGTCTGTTTTTAAAGAATTCATCCAGCTCTTCCATTGTGCACCAGTCATCTATTTCATCAATAAAATATTGGCTATATTCTTCGCCTCCGGCTTCAGTGAGATAATATTTGTTTTGATAATAATCTGGCTCTTCGCTATGCTTTTTTACGACGTAATAAGGGATTGCGTCTTCGGAACAATGAACAAGTATTGGTTTATTTTTAGGCAAAGCTTTAAATTCTTCTACTGTCATAAATTTACCTCTTAATCTATAGAAGGCTCATCCAACTCTTCGTCTTCTTCAATTAAGTTCTCTTCGTTTTCCTCTTCAGCCGGACTCTCGTTTACAATATTACTGTCAACAACATCTTTTGAAGCACCAGGGTAATTGGCTGCAGCAACGTTGATATCAGCATGTTTATTGTCGCGCCAATTCTTTTGGATTGCTTCTTTACAGTTATATAGAGCATCTATACTCTCTCTCATCTGAGTCATAACTTCTGTCAGCTGCTCATTTTCTTCCATTCCTCTATTGTTACGCTTATTATTGATTTCAACAAGCTGAGAATAGGTCTTTTCTCCAGATTTTATAGCTTTTTCTCTTAAAACTTCAGCTTTGTTCAGATATTTACCAAGAACTGTTGAAATTGCTTTAAATTGTGCCTTATAAAGAGGTTTTGTAATTGCATTTCCGGAAGCATATTTTTCGGAAAGATTATCCATCTTTTCCTGAAGCTTTTTGCACTGACTTGCTTTATCATAAAAACTGATTCCGGTATAGTCTGTTTTTGCATAATCAACAACTTTATTTACGAAAATAACTGTTGATTGAATTGCTACAAACGTTGCTGCTGCTGAGGTAAAACCTAAAACAACTGGAGGTGCTGCCATGATTGCAGCCGCTGCTGGTAATATTTGTCCAGCTGCAAGACTAATATTTAAGGCTACTAAAGGCCTTGCAAAGCTCTTTACCAAAGACTTTTTATCAGGAGTTTCCATTGTAGCTTCAACTTTTTCTAAAGCCTTCTTTGTCTGATGATTCAATTTTGCAGTATAGAATTTATCAGATAATGCTGTAAATAATCCCTTTTGGAACTTGTTTGCGTTATTAAAGCCTTCTTCTGCTTCATCATAAGCGTCATCCATAAGCTGACGAGTGTCATCATCAATAACTTCATTATCATCGTAGAGACCGGAGACTTTTGCGCTCTCTATATCATTCATAACATCAATACAATTGTCGCCATAATCCTTGACATCGTTTATACAGTCTTTGATTTCTTCATAGTTACCAGTATCAAGGTCATCCCATGTCTTCTCGAGAGTCCTCTCAAGTTCTGCAATATCTCTATCAAAATCTGCTTTGATTTGCTGGAGCTTTTGAGACATGTCCGCATTTACGGACATATCAATATTCTTTATCTTGATAAGTTCATCGACTGTGGTAATAGGAACACTTGGTTGTATTTCAATGTTTTGGGTATCTGCCATGCCTTTATTCTCCTTAAATATTATTCTCTTTCTTCTTCTGCTTCTTCCTCTACTTCTAAAGGGCTATATCCCATCTGTACAAGGAAGTCATTACCTACTTCAGCTTTAATCTGCTTAGCATAGTCATCATCAGCACCATCCATAAGTTCACTCATCACGTAAGATGCTGCACTCTCGAGAGCCTTATAAGACATTTTTCCTTCAGGTTGATATCTCTGACGTAAATTCTGAATATAACCTACACTTTCTAATGATTCAAGAGCGGTACTTAAAACTTCAAAGTCAAATCCCAGGCCACCGTATGAATTACCTCCAGCTCTTTCAATACCATACTGTTTCATAAATTCCTGGGCAAACTCTTTAGCATCATAAGCATATCTATATCCATACTGGTCATAGGCTTTTACAATCTCAGGGAGCTTTGATATAATAATGTGTTTATATGCATCATTTGAAATAGATAAAACAGGTTTGCATCTAAATACTTCATTAGCTCCTTTAATAGTCAAAGGACAATTATCAACGACTTTCTTTAATTTATCAATATCGTCTTTTGTCATATATCCTGAAAACTGTTCAGGATGAAGATATACATATCTATTAGTTATTCCAGAAAGTTCTCGTCCAATAGTGTCACAGCCTACGTCTCGAGAATGCTGGATTTTAAACCCGGCCTTTTCAAGTTTTGGATACACTTCGTTTCTGAACTCTTCGCCTTGACGAGCACCTTCTGGCCAGCCACCGTCTCCATATGCTGACCCAATTTTCATATTAAATGAATATATAGTGCTTTCATCAATAGCTGGTTCAATCCCCCATCCAGGAAATGAAATCTTATAGCTCATGTTGCTCCTCCATTTCATCATTTGTTTTATCTATTTTTGTTTTGTCAGAGACCTCATATAAAGAGATATCAGGAAGCTCTCTCTTCTTATTTGCTTTATCAATATCTCGCCAGGTCTGATAAAAATCATTTCTAGGATAATATCCGGTTAATTTCTTATGCTGTTCGTGGAAATAATGGAGATTACTATAAAAGGCAACCCCATTTATGATTGCATTTTCTGAAATTCCAAATTTCTGGCTTGCTGCCTGTAAGAATTCAAATGATGATTGGAATTCGTAGAACGACATATTATTATTGTCTTTTCTATATTCGTCGCAAAGAAATTCTTCCAGACCAGAGATTTCTTTATTAAATTCATTTTTAATATGAGTATCAAAATAATCCATTAGATTATTAAACTTTTCATCATAGTTTTTAATGATATTAGCATAATTATCTAATTGGTCAGCAACTTCTTCGAGAGTATTTCCTCCGAACCCTTTTGGAATTGGAGCATCTGGAATAGCATAGTATACCATATCCCAGTCATCATCCAGTGCAACAGGATGGATTGTTAATTCAATATTTTCCATTCCGGGAACTGGAAACTTTATGTCCTTAAAGTCAGCTTCTTCAAAAGCTTGCTTTAATCTTTTTTCTGTTAATTTACTCATTGCATTTCACCTTCATATTCTTCGACGGCATCTACGTCTATTATCGTATTGTTAAGACCAGGAGCCACATTTTCAACTATTTCTTTTGTCATTTTGTTAATGTCTTCTTTCATCTGCTGGTCTCTTACAACCTTGGCGTTATCTTTTGCCCTGCGAAGAACTTCATCAAGCATTGAAAAATGGTCCTGTTCTGCAGTAGCTTTGGGATTTGATGACAAATCTTCAAGTGCTACATCCTCAGGAAGGTCTTCATCAAGGTCTGCATTATCTATAGCACTTAAATCTTCAAGAGATGGCTCTTCATATACTGGCTGAGGATTAGCGTCTACAATTTCTGTAGGGGTTCTTGATTCGCCCTCTTCTGGATATGGAGTCTCTGGTTCTTTTGTACTACTGCGCTCAGGGAATGGCATATTGTGTTTGATTCGCAGAGTTACAGCTGTAAGTCTCTTTTGGTCTTTAGCAGACACCATACCTGTGTCCATAATACTCTTAATAAGTTCAAGCTCTTTTGGATAAACCTTTCTCATTCCAAAGCTTGTCCAATGAGATTTACAAAGTTCTTTAATCATACTGTGTACAAGAGCTTCATCAACACAGGGGTTCTGCATAATAGCGTTATAAATATCTAATTTTTCAGCATGTCCAATCCTTGGGTTGTTTTTTGAAAAGAATGGAACTGTACTATCTTTATCCTCAGAAACTTCTTTTGCCTTATTTATTGTTACATAAAGTTTTTTAAGTGACTCAAGACCAAAAGCAGGATTGTTTGCAATAGCCAGCCTTGTAGCACTGTTTCCAAATTTTATCAACTTATTAAGGTCTTCAGGCGTGATAAGTGTTGATGATGCATATCTCTCTATAAAGTCTGAGTTTTTATTGTAAATATCAAGAATTTTCTTATCTGCGAAGAAATGATGAGCTAATGCTGTACCACCAAATACAAGGCCAAAACCCGCAACTGTTGCAGCTGCCGGAGCAAGAGCAGCAAATGCTACTCCTGAAATAACAGCAGATACACCAACCTTCGTTACAAATTTTCCAGTGTTAAGAATAGCACGAATAGGTGCAGGGGGAGTATGTATCTCACGCAGCATTATATCATCATAGATATCATTTAATACACCATGAGGAGTATTAGGATTTGCTGCAAAAGCCATTTCCATCTGCTGTGCTCCAAGTTCGAATTGTTTCATTAAGAATGGGTTCATTCTCTCAAATCTGGTTGGAGTCATTGCAAGATACTCATCAAACAGGTGTAATATTTCATCAGGGCCAGTTTTTTCATTCTCAAGTTTATTCATTATCTCGAGACGTCTTGCAGTGAGTTTAGGAGTATTAGGGTTGTCAATAACTGCATCTCTGACAGCTTTATCTTCTCCGTTATGAGCGAGATAAAGGAGAGTATTGATTGCAGTATTGTCATTATAAGCTACGGCCACACGTATTTCTTCATACTGAGACTGAGCATAGTCATTAAGCTTTCTGGCATTCTTTTCTTTAGATATCTTTTTGACGAGTTCGCTGATTTCTTCTTCAGTGTAATTATCTCTCATCGCTCTTCTCCTTCTTCCTGACTAGGGTCATTATCGCCCCTACCTCCATGGGATTGTACCCAAAGTTTATCAAGAGGACCGTATTGTGCGCCATATATTTCGTCCCACTGCTTTGCAGCATCATTATAAAAAGTTTCTTTTGTTTCTTCAGGGAATTTTTCAAATCCTGCTGCAATTGCATCTACAGTAGCATCGGGTCTTGAATAAATATTGCGGAATTCTTGTGAGTGTGTATATTTCTGCCCTCTTCTCCATGTAAGGAAGTTTTCAGTTCTTTCCTGTACAGAAACTTTTCTTGCATCGCTGCCATTGATATCCAGATAATGAGGAGCTATGCATACTGTATCATATTGTGAATATCCAAATGACGGAGCTCCTCTGTCAAAATCAGCTTTAATCTTATCCGGGAACTCTGCAAATGATGAATAATTCCATCTACTATGAGGCTCTTTTCCCCAGATATCTTTTTCATTGACAACGGGTCTCCAGATAACCCCTGTATCAGCTCCGCCAAGCGTGAAGTTAAATACGTTTCTAAGAGAAGGAGTCTTCCAATGGAAAAGCTCCCAGTTCTTTCCGTCTGTGATATATGCTGAAAAATCCTGACTACATACATGAAGTCCAGTCATACGGAGCCCTCTTCTCGAGAGTTCAGTACGGAGTACAGCTTCAACATCGGCAACAAATCTCTGGCCATCGTCAGTTAGCCATGTATCGAAACTTGGAAGAGTATCTTCAGTAATTACAAATCCGGTTGAAGCATCTGGGATTCTCCAAAATTCTTTCTTATCCCATCTTTCAAGAAATTTTTCCATAGGTAGAGCAACAAGGTCAGTACCTAATTCTCTTGTAAAATACCAGACATCATGACCAGTAAGACTATAAAAGTCATCGTCTATGGCATATTTCTTTCTATTCTTATCTCTTAAGCTTTTTTCAAACATATTAAACCTCTTATAATTTGTTGTTATCACCTATTTATATATGTATATAATTAACACAAAAATACAGTGAACTACTCGGCTACAAGTAACCGAGTTTCCTGCTTCGACCACTACTGCGTTAGCTACGATATACGTAATTATTCGTTCAGTATGTTGATAGCAGCATTTTGGTCACGGCTGATGGAAAGGCCGCAATCACATTTCATTGTGCGGATACGTAAATCTTTCATCTCAGGATGAACGCTACCACAACAATGACATATTTGTGATGATGGAAACCATTTGCTTACTTTTACAAGATACTTATTTCTGTCAGATAACTTGTACTCAAGCATTGATAAAAACATACCGTATCCATTATCAAGAGTGGCTTTACCGTTACCAAAGCCTTTGTTTGACATAGACTTCATGTTTAGAGATTCTACACAAACTACATCATACTGATTGGCTATCTCAGTAGATATCTTATGTAAATTATCCAAACGCTGATTAGCGATATATCTATGGATTTTGTTTACCTTATAAAGCTGTTTGATGTAATTATTGGATTTAGTCTCATGCTTTTTAGAGCCTTGCATACGTGACAGCCTACGTTGTGCCTTGGCGAGTTTGTCATGGCTCTCACGGTAATATTTGTGGTTAGTTCCAACGTTACCATTATTATCTACATACAGACCATCAGAAGCATAGTCCAAACCGATAGTATTGGTCGCGTCTGCTACATAGGTATTTACAGTATTATCAAACTCAAAAAGTACAGAGATATAGTATTTACCATCGGATTCCTGTGATACGGTAGCGGATTTAATAATCCAGTCACTATCAGGAATACGATGGATAACAGTTTTTACTTTGCCAATCTTAGGTAACTTGATGTACTTATTGTCTATGATAGCAACTGTACCCTTTTGGTTGTTTGTGGTATAAGCCTTACGACTGTGCTTTGCAGATTTGAATTTAGGAAACCCGTTATTCTTTTTACGGGATTTGCTAAATCTACTACGAAATGCTTCTTGTAAATCTATTTGTTTATTAGCAAGAGCAAGACTGTCCACTTCCTTAAGATAAGGATAATCGTTTTTGTACTTAGCAGGTGTGACTGTAGGAAATTTGCCAGTAGACTTATAGCCTTCAATCTTATCAGCGAGCATAAGATTATAAACCTTACGACAACAGCCAAAGGTTTTAGCAAACATAATACTCTGTTCAATTGTTGGATATAATCTGTACTTGATGGCTTTATTCATAACTGACAGTTCTTTTGCCTTTCTATGTAATGTAAAAAGCATCCTAATCTCAATTTAGAGAAAAGGATGTCTTTTCATGTCATTATCCCTTAAAAGCTTCTTCTTCAGCTTCTTCAGAAAGAGTTTCAGCCTTTGCCTGCTCTGATTTCTCATAAACTTCTCTAAGGTTGTTTATCATGTTTGTAACTCCTGCAGAATAACTTGTAAGGAATGAATGCTTTTTAACTCCGTTTTCGCATATAGCCTTAAATATAGGAGAAATCTTTTTACCTTCTTCAATAGAAGTAAATCCAAATATAGCTGCGGGAGACTCTTCGAGCACTTTAGCCTCATATTCGGATAATTCGCCTCCGTCAAATTCGTCAAAACTGCTGGTTTTTATAGAGCCCTTTTCTGGATATTTTTCTGAATATAAAGCAATACGGTAAACATTTGTTTCATCAAGTCCAAGAGTAGGAGCTTTTTCTACTGATAAAGAGTTTACTTCAGGGATTCCTCTGATATCATTGACGGTATATTCGCCAATATTCTGTGCGAGTTCTACCATCGTTCTTGCATTTTCAACAAGAAGCTTTGCAAAATTAAAAATATTGTTTCTTTGCTGAGAGTTTATGTTTTCGTTGGTTTTTGATACCTTATTTTTGATATTATCAAGGATATCTCTATTTATGTTGAGCTTATCTCCAACAACGGAAATAAGTTCCGGCTCAGCTTCTACAGCTTTTATTTCCTGCTGTGTATGTTCATCATCCAGAATAATTTCTTCATTTGTCTGCTTAGCAGCTTCTGCTTTTGTCTTTTCTTCAGCTTCTTTAGCAGCTTTTGCTGCGGCTTCAGCGGCCTCTTTTTCAGCTCTTTGTGCAATTATTGCTTCAATCTGCCCAGTTGCATCGAGCTTACTTACGTTTCTGCCTTTCTCTTTAAGGGTTTCTTTTATAGAGATATAACTCTCCACAATCTTATCTTCGGTCATATCTTTTATTTCACGGAATTCCCATTTCTTTTCAGAGGCATTCCATCTGGCGCCATTTGCTCTTGCGATTTCTTTGTCATCAAAACTTACATTTAATGGATATACTGCATTTGCTGCCATATTTATCTCCTTTATCTTTTAAGTGATTATTTTATTCTCTAATATTATATGTCTATTTTTTCCTCAAAAATGGCCTTTAGTTACGGGGTTATAATACATATAACAAGGTCTATCATTACTCCAAGGAGAATAAATGTCAGCAGATATAAAAGGACTTTTATAAAGCCATCAGAATCATCTGCTACAAACAGCAGCTTTATTATGGCAGTAGCTATTATAACTATGAATATACCAATTGATATATAGTTACTGGCAATAAGTTCCATTATGTTTTGAAATATTGTTAATACGTTCATTTTCTATCTTTCTCGAGAAGAGATTAAATGACCTCCTTGATTGTTATATCTGTTTGTTTTGTCAGGTCGATAATACCTTTATTGGTCTTTACAAGAGGTTTTGATATACACATCTTATTTATAAATACAACCTGTCCCATATCTCCTGTTGAAAGCATTACATCCTTATTTATGTACATGTTTACAACATTTTCAAGGAAGGTAAGAATGAACTTGGGGTTGTATTTCTGAAGTCCTTCTTTCTCCATGATATTGATGGCCTCAAATGGGCACATGGGTCCCCTGTAGCATCTTGCAGCTGTCATGGCATCATATACGTCCGCTATAGCAATAATCTCTGCGAATGGGTCGAGTTTATCACCAGTCAGTCTGAACGGATATCCTCCGCCATCATGTCTTTCATGGTGGAAAAGACAAGCATTCTTTACATGCTCATTTATAGGAAGGTCTCTGAGCAACTGGTATCCTTCCACTGGATGTCTCTTAACAGCGGTATATTCTGCATCAGTAAGCCTGCCCGGCTTTGTAATAATATCGTTTGATATCTTAAGTTTTCCTATATCATGCAGGAGTCCTGCAACAGTAAGAGTCTCCATATCCTGTTCATTGAGCTTGAGCCATTTCCCAAGGATATTAGCCATAAGGCCTACGTTCATAGAGTGCACAAAGGTAGCATCATCATAATCTCTAAGCAGATGCATCATATCAAAGGTCTGTGATGTTGTCTTTGCCATTCTGGTAATATCTTTGACCAGCTTATTTATCTGTTGTTCATCTGGCGGAGCATTCTCTGTGATGATTCTGTTGAATGCCGTTTTAAGTCCGCCAGTAGCTTCCTCAAAATCTTGTTTAAAGACCTTGAATTCTTTACTATTTCTTAACCTTTCACTGTAAAGGTCTGCAAACTCAATAAGACCATCATTAGAAGTATTATCATCAAGATTTACAACATCCTCTTTTATAAGAATACTAATAACATGATTATTTTCAAGATTCTTGATAGTGTCATTTGTAAGTATCGTTTCCTTAGAAACAATATTAACGTTTCTGTCATTAAGTACATCTTGGGCTACGGTCATTCCCGGTCTTAAATGTGTTATTGTTACTCTCCTCATAAAAATCCTCCCCTTAGGATTGTGATAAGCCGTTTCGTTTATATATGTATACAAGAAGCACAAAAAATACCAAAAATTCGTTTATCTTTTTCTCGAGAGGAATCAATTGACTCCCCTGTAAGATAGTTGGGCAATATAAAGGCGGCAATGAGTTTGGTCACTACCGCCCTACAATAATCATATTCAGTTGTTAATAGGAATTAGTTTGTTCCTGTAGAACCAATTCCGCCTCTGTCTGGTCCATCAAGGTGCTCAACAGTCTTAAAGGTTACCTCAGGCTGCTTCTCCATGATACGGAACTGGCAGATTCTATCACCCTTCTTAATCTCTGTATCTCTCATAGCAAGAGCTGGCATAAGCCACTGGTCATTATCTCCAGAATAAGAGTTATCAACAACACCGATTGAATTAGTCTGGATGATTCCGAAGTTCTTGAATGTTGAACTTCTTGGAGCAATGTGAGCCTCAAATCCTTCAGGAAGCTTCATAGCAACTCCGAGAGGGATAAGCTTAAACTCACCAGCCTTAAGAGTTATATCCTCTGCTGCTCTAAGGTCATACCAGTCAGACTTGTTTCCGATAAGCTGAATCTCATTTCCTGCATATGTGTCGTTAAAATACTTAAGAATAATTTCCATAATAGTTTGTTTCCTTTCTTTGATAATACAATCATACTATATAATTATACTTTTGTCAAGTATTTTTTATGATTATATATCAAGTTCCTGCTCTCTTTCAAGAGTCTTTTTCAGTTCCTCATCTGCCTGTTTGATGTAATCCTCATCAAGGTCATTAGTGTCTGTGATATTGAGGAAGTCTCCATTCATAATATCACCATCATCATTTTCATATATAGGGAAAACAAGAATTTCAAAAAGAGAACCATCCTCTTTATCGTAGTTGAATTGGATTTCTCCTTCCGTATAGTTGTTATCCGGTTCCATAGCTTCATTTTTGGGTGTTGCATTGTGTTTCTTAAAGAGTTCATATACATCCGCTCTTGAAATCAATGCACATACTGTGTTTACAGATGTTTCTGTGATAACCTCTTCAAATTCAAACTTATTCAGCTTCATATGTATCCTCCTTTAGCGATTATATCTGTTTGAATACCATTCTGTATCAAAAGGGGTACGAAGAAGTTCCTGTACCTGTTCATTCTGCTCACGGAGCTTATTCCCCTTATGAACTGCTACTACATTTGCAAGAGCTGCCGCTCCTGCTGCTACCAGTCTGATTCTTTGTCGTCTACTCATTTTTTATGTTACCTTTCTTTATTTTTTTTGAAAACCCTTTGTTATTATCAATCAAACACTTATATATTGCAAGTGTTTTTATCGTGCTTCATAATAGTCTTTTAAATGTGCTTGTCTGGTACATGAGTGACATGGATACATTCCTCTCATTTGAATATGTTTACAGCCTTTACATACTTCCGGAGCGGTAGATTCATAAACATAATCCCAGACCAGTTTTCCTCCTATCTTAGGATGTTCTTCGATATAATCCATAATATCTGAATCTGTGCATCCGTTTTTAAGAATCTTGTCTATATCTTCTTTCCAGCTGGTTTTTATTTTTTCTTTACTACGTGCCGTCATACTTCATCCTCCAGTATATCTTCGATATCTTCTCTGAATACATGGAACCAGAATTTTTCACCTTCACGTTCACACATTACAGCTACATATTTATTATCTTTTGGTCTGCATTTTAATCTGTCAGAATTACAATAACCAATACCATATTCTTTGATGGCACGGATAAGATTATCTTCTTCCATTGATTCGGCGTATCCAAGACCAAGCATATCCCAAAATCCGGATTCCCAATTTTCATAAGTAAATAGTTCCGGATTAAGTTTTGGTAATTTACCCATTATATTCGTCCTTTCATTTACCATTCGTATACAGGTAGCTCTGGAGTTTCATTAGTATCAACATCACGGTCAAACATAATCCAGTCACAACCATTCTCGAGAGCATGTCTCATGCACAGATAAAGGTCTGCTGGACATTCGTTGTTTTCAAGATTTTTTAACTCATCTTTTATGATTGGAATGAACCACCCATATTCGCCTTTATTATAAACGACAAGTCCTTCAATATCTGTTGTGCCGTTAGCAACCTGTCGTAAGATATCATCAGTTTCTTTTGATACATGCGCTGTTGAAAGCGCTAACATCTCATGCCTTTCCATTGTTATCTCCTTTACTGTGTACCGTCATGTTTCTTTCTCCACTACAGCGACCTCGTTTGGTAACTCTTTTAAACGCTGTAAGGCTTTGTTAATAAGACGGAATATCTCGCTTGGTTGTTCTGTTACTTCATAGAGACTGCCATTTGTCATGCAAACCTTTGTGCCGCTGTTCGCATGTGTTCTCCCTGTAATGCCGGATATTTCCTTTGTGTTGATATAATATATATTGCCTATGCCATGTAAGATTATGTATGCCATTTTTTTTCTCCTTTATTTTACAGTCCCATTTCTTTTTATGTACTGGGACTCATATTCTTTTTGATATTTACGGGTTTCTGTTCTCGAGAGAAGATTATTCCTCTTCGCTTTCCTTAACAAGTCTATGAAGCGTTTTCTTTATTTTTTTATAGTCACGCTCATCTTTACATTCTTTTTTATACCACTTATATGTTTCTTTAAGGGAAGTCCCTTCGTGTTTTGCTTCAACAAGAAGGCGCCCAATGGTATATATAACACGGAATTTTTTCGAATAATAATTATCAAACTCTTCGTCTAAAAAGAAATTATAAGCTTCTAATCTAGCTTCTTTCTTTGGCTTGTAACTACCGTTGACACGGGATTTGTATTCTTTTTTATATTCTTTTTTATATTCTTTAATGAAATCATCCTTTGTCATTTCTTTGATTTTCTTATTCATAAGAACAACTCCTTTATTTATATAACAGATATTGCTTAGTGTGTATTATTATCTGATGGTGTTAAAGGTAAAGCTTGCCACTTGGTTACTGGCTCATCAATTATTATACCGTTTGATGAATTTGTAGAAATTATCCATTTGTTATTAAAATAGTGAGCAACCCAAATATTGTTATTTGTCGGGCAATAAACCAACACGTTATGACACTCTTCTGGAAGTCTATCTGTAACAGAAATCCAGTCATCTGATTCGATTGCTGTCTGTGAATGGATATTATCCAGAATAATACTGATTATAGGATTCTTTTCATTGAATAATGATTTGATTACTGTTTCAAGACGTTCTGCATCAATTAGCTTCATGATTGATTCCCCTTTCGTTTATATGATAATTATATTATTTAATTATACAAATGTCAAGTTTTATTTTCATAAAAAGTAAAAATTTTTCAAAAGAATTTTCTTCTCGAGAAGGAATTACGTATGTGTTTTGTGTTAATGTGTCACATATAATAATGTAATAAGTAATATATTTATAAGGAGAGAATTATGAATAAGAATATCAATGGATTTGAATTAACAAACCCCGACACCCATCAGTATATAAGAAAGGTATCTGATACTGTATATGATTGTGCAGAGGTAAGACTTACCGGATACGATATGCCTGCCGGAGAAGAATTTGATAGTGCGTTTTATGCTATCGTTACAGATACAGTAGACCTTGATGCTTATACAGATGAAGAAAAAGAGAAGGTTATTGTTGATGCTGGAGGATTTGGATGGAAGCAGGTTGATGCTCAGACTGTTGCAAAGTACCTTTTTGAAAATAATGATAGTCTGCTTATCGGTGCGCTGGCTTCTAATGAAAGAATCCGTGAAGAAGATATTGAAGATGCTATGACCGCTGCATTAAACGAGTGGGAGCCGGATTTAGAAGCAGAAACTGAAGAAGAAAGATAATAATATAACTTGACAAAAGTATAATTCTGATATATTATAATTACAGAAATTACTTTTGGAGGTATATTATGGAACGACCACCGCTATTAAGAGATATTTTAGCAAACAGAGAACCAGATGATGCTGAACATATATATGTATCATATCAGAAATCATCAATGGAAGATATTTACAGGGGTCCAATAAGTGAGTGTCCGGAAGATGTTCTTAATCTTCAGATTAGAGGATGGCTTCGACATGATGGAATATATATTGTATAAAAGGAGGAATAATAGAAAATGGCAATAGATGAAAAGCTTATAAAGGAGCTTGTTAAAAAGGTAGAGTCTCAGGGCAAGGAAATCTCTAAACAGAGTAAAAGAATTTCTGAACTTGAGAATAAGGTAAGTATTTTTGAGAGAGACAGGCTTAGTGCTCTCGAGAAAGCAAGTGATGTGATTGAAGCAGATGACCTTGAAAGATAAAGGAGAAAATTATGACTACAGTATGTTCTAAAATCCCGTTTGAAGTATGTGCTTATGACAAGGATAACGATGTATATACAACAATGCATACAACTCCTTCAGAAACCCTGGCAATGAGAATCGCTGATTCGCTTAAAGGACTTATTGAAAATGATATGCTAAGGAGAAGATGCAGCGATGGTAGTTATGAACCTTATGACTGGATAACAGTTTTTCAGGGCGATAAAGTAGTAGCAACCGTATAACAAAAAAGGAGAAATGTTATGAGAATTTATGATACCGTAATTGAATGGAAAGAGGACAAATTAAAGCAGGAAGCTATGGTTGTACTTATTGAAACAGAAGAAGAAAGTAATTTACTTTTTAATGGACAGTATGATGAACTTATGGAAGATACAGGATATGATGATGATGATATCCTGCATTATGTAAATGGTTATGAGGGCGAAACTGTTGAGGTTGGCGCAAATCTTGGTGACTATACTGTTACAAGTGTTTTGGGTTATGACTATGTTAATGAAGAAGGCAAATGGGATTACGCCGAGCTGGATGGTTCAGAAAATGACTTTGATAGATAAAATTCTCGAGAGAGAACAAATCGGTGACTAAAGGGTGGAAGGTTGTAAAAACCTTCCATTTTTTATTATATATTACTTGACAAATGTATAATTTATTGATATTATAATTATATAAAGAAAAGATGTTCTGAGCTACGGTGTTATGGTGGTTAAAGCCCATCAGATGCTGGATAGGAACAAAAGGGAGCGAGACCAATGAACAGAGTTGTAGCAGAATTCAAAAACCTTTGGGAACAGAAGAAAGAAAGCAGTAACACAGTAGAATCTGAAATGGCAAACTCACTTAATCCTACAGAAGTATTAGTTCTTCTCATGGGTTGGGCAGAGAAATACAAAGACTACTCAAAGATGGTAAGTGTTAGCAGCTATTTCGAGACCAAGTTTGAAATCTTAACAGCATAAAGGAGAATGAATATGAATAACGTATATCTTATCGACTATGAAAATCTTGCACATAACATTCAGTATTTCATTACTGATGGCATTCCTGTCAGCGGCGATGAGGTATATGTATTCTTTTCAAAGATTAACGAAAAATTTCCTATTTCAGTTATTCTTCAGGCACAGGAAAATGGAATTTCTTTGAAGTTCATAGAAGCATTTAACGGTCATGCAAATGCTCTTGACTTTCAGCTTTCATCTTATCTGGGATTCCTTATCTGTAAAAATCCTGAGAAAATATATCATATAATGTCCCTGGATAAGGGTTATGATTCAACTGTAGATTTCTGGAGAAAACAAGAAATCAATATCAACAGACTTGATACTTTTATGAACAGTGCGCATTATGCACAGGAACAGGAGGCAATAAATGCTAAGAAAATGGCTGAGAAGAATGTTCAGAAGAACCTTAAAAAGAGAATTACGAGGAATGATAAAAAGGAGCTTTTGAAATCTACTGTTAATGCCACTGATTTCAGCGAAGTGGAAAAGCACTTCATAATAACTTCTTTCTTTAATGCAAATTCTAAAGAAAGATTTTGCCAGTTAGCTAAGAGACGTTACGGTGAAGAAATGGCAAATAAGATGGCAAATAGTATTGGTCATCTGTTTGTAGCATAAAGAGAGGAGAACTAAACTCATGACAAAGACAAGGTTAGAAGATTTGTGTATAGCCGCTATTGAATGGGCTACAGAACATAGTGAAGATATTTCTCACGACCTTATAAGAGGTATGGGAATCACATCTGATGAGCTTGAGGCTATCGGATATGAAAAAGAAAACTTCCCGTCCTTGCATGATGCAGCTAATGAGTAAATGGAGGAATATATGAGCGAAATGAAAAATGAGCTGGTAAGCCTTATTTGGCAAGATAATCTGGGGAAATATATAGTAGACTCCTTTGAAGCTGCAAGAAATAATGACCGGAGAAAAAATATTGTCCTTCTGGATGATGGAATATATCTTACGTTTAAAGCAGATGTAGACGGCAGGACAAATGTCTTTGGTGAACTTGTTTGTTGGGTCGATGATGAGTTTAATGAAGACCCGGGAGTTTATGCTGTTGCTGCCAATGCTGTTCATGAGATGTTCTCATATACTGACGAGGAACTTAATACACATATCATAGACAATGATATTGTATGGAATTTTGTACCTTATGACCAAATGTGATATTTGCAGATTAAACGTACATAAAAAGACCACTTCCAATTGGAAATGGTCTTTTGTTTATATAATTATTTATCTTTCTTTGTGGTTCTCTTAGCCGGAGCTTTCTTTTCAACATCCTTCTTAGTAGGCGTCTTTTTAGTAGCTGCTTTCTTTTCAGGAGCAGTTTTCTTTGCTACAGTAGTCTTCTTTGTTTCAGTCTTTTTAGCCTCAGGCTTTTTCTCCGCTGTTTTCTTTGTAGTCTTTTTAGCAGGCGCCTTCTTTTCAGCCTTAGGAGCCTTTTCTTCCTTCTTCTCTTCTTCCTTAGGTTCAGGAGCTTTCTCTACAGGCTTTTCTGCTGTCTTTTCAGCAGTCCATGTAGCTGCCTTGTTAACAGCACCCTTAACCTGCTTGCCTGTCTCTTTAAGGACTTCCTTTACAGGTTCTACTGCTTCGTTAAGTTCTTCTGAAAGCTGTTTATCTGCTGCCTCAAGAGCTTTCTTGCAATCATCCAGTCTCACATTAAGGTCAAGCTCCTCTGAAATCTTATTCCAGGCGTCCTTTCCTTTCTTTGCGACAACTGATTTTTTCATGGAGCCTATAAACTTGTTAACGATGTGGGTTGCATAACCACCTGAAAACTCAAACTCTGCTCCACAGTTACGGCAATACTTAGGTGTTGTGGCTGTTACTGCAACATTACAAAGGTCGCATTTTCCATCCACAATATGTGCATATTTCTTATCTGTCATAGTTTTGTCTCCTTCCAGATATTTAAGGCATTATTGCCTTGGTTACTATAAAAACATGAGGGAATGTTTTTATATCAATAAAAAATATAACATGTTAAAGGATAATTGTCAAATTTTTGTATATTTTTAGGGGTTATTTTCGGCCCTTATGTTCAGCTGATATAGTCTTATTGCTTTCGTCTATGTGTGAAATATAGTAATTATTCTGGAATGCTTTAATGTCTTTAATAGAGTTTGAGTCTACGGCTACACCATCTATTATAAATTGATAGTTTTGTTCTACATATGATTCTATTGACTCATATTCTGCCTGTTTTCTTTGGTTGCTTAATGCTATTCCATAGAACATTACTGCCATAAATAATAATGCACAAATGAATGGCAATATAATCTCTTTAATCCAGCTTCCTCTTTGTGTGTCATCTGTATTTAAGGTGTTTGTGATTGAACTATTTTCATCAGGGTTCATCTTTATCCTCCTTTATCATAATTTTTGTTTATCAGAAATAAAAACATATCCTTTTGATACGCTATCTATAACTATCATTCCTGGTTCTCCATAAGGCTGTCCGTTACTGCCTGTAGAATATACATCTGTAGATATAAATCCTCTTTCAGTATCTATTTTTCTTACCGGGGTATGTCCTACAACCTGAATATATTTATCACCTTGGTAAGGTTTTAAATGGTTCTTTTGTGGTCTGTTCCATAATGGAGATAAATCACCCCACATGAGGTTTCTAGGGGCGTTATTTACTATCTCAAGTATCTGGTTAATATCTTTTGTATCCGGAGGATTAAGTGCAAGAACAAATTCTTCGCAAAGTCCGCCATGAGAAAAAAGTACATTATCTATTCTCTGTACAAAGTTTATGTGAGATATATCAGCAAGTTTGTCTATCTTCTTCTCGAGAGAACCAATCCCATCGATGACTGTTCTTTCAGCATATGCAGAGTATCCTGTCTCAAGTTTTCCCCAGATATAAGAAATATCATGATTTCCCCAGCACCAGCGTGTATTTGGGTGGTCTGTTTCAAACTGTATTACTCTATCATAGGTTTCTTTATACAGATTAATGTTCATTTGCTGGTCCCAATCATCAGGGATATCCATAAGACAGACAGCTGTATCAGCAAGACCTTTCTTTAATATTTCATCAGCTCTGTCAAAAATATGTGGTTTTAAATGTATATCCGGTATAACTAAAACTTTCATATAAACTCCTTAAGTATTTTCGAACTTCTTTTTCAGTCTTTCATATTCAGCCCGCTCTTCAGCCTCTTTTTGGGCAAGCCTTTCATTCTTTTTAGTCTCTCTTTTAGCCTTATCAAGAGCCTCTTTTTCTTTTCGGAATGCACAGTATGCCGCATCGGCACTATCTTTATCCATTAAGAGCCATTCTGCTTTAATATCTTCAGATGCATGATAAGAACCATCGTTTGTAAGTGTTCCATAAAACGAGCAATCACAACCAAGTTCATAAGCAGTTTCATGATACATATGATTTTCTTTTATGATGTCGATACTTTCTATATCATCTACTTCCTGTAGAATATATTCTGCTCTACATTTGATAGCCTCGAACTTTTCAATAACTTCTTTAATTTCATCTACAGTTGTAATATCTTTATATCCGTCAACTTTGATTGGAATTATCATTATTTTGTCCTTTCTTTAAAAAATAAGGCTACACCTTAAAGATGCAGCCCATGGTTTCAAGTTATTATTTCTTTTTACTTAAGATTCTCAGGACTCTCAACAACAGGTTGATGATGTCAAGATAGATATCAAGAGCAGAATCAACCGCATTATCAAGGGTCATTGGATACTGCTGAGCTTTCCAGTAGTCATAACCGATATATAACGAGAATATCACAGCTCCGATATAAGCAAATATGATACTGTCAATTCCTAAAATCAGTGTTACAACTTCTACAATTATCAGCGCTAACAATGTAGAAAATAGTACAGCGCCGAGTTTACTGAAGAAATTTGGAAAGGCAACACTTAAAGCTACCATCATTGCTACGATTATTGCAGTTATACCTATTGCCTGCGGAATGAGTTCTGGGCTAACCTGCTTATAGCTGTACATTGAGATTGATAAGACAAGTCCAACAGGGACAACAACCAGGTTATACCCAATAAAGCTAATAAGTGCTGAGTCTGATTTTACAGCTATTGCTACTCCGGCGAAGCAGGATACGAAATATCCGATGATTAATACAATGGGGTTGATTGACATTGCAAAGTCTCCCAAGAACTTACACATTAGAAGATTCAGCAGAAGACCGTAAAGTGTAATCCCTCCAATTACCAGATTGTAAGTACGGGCGTCGAGCTGGATTCCATCGATAGCATTCATTCTCGCCTCTTTAATTTCTTTAAAGTAGTCGTTACTTGTTCTTGCCATAGTTCTTTGTCCTTTCATGTGTGTGTTTTATTATAATATAATAATATTATATTATTATACATATGTCAAGTTCTATATTGCAAAATATGAATATTTATTTTGCTGCTTTAGCGAAATATCTTATTTATGAATTATACCACTTTAATGTTTTCTCGAGAGGATATTACCGCTCATTGCTATTCCTCTGATATCTATAGATAATTAAAAAATGAGACACTTAAAAGCACCAATACATATGATGTAGGAAAAAGTTTTATAGCTTTTAACTAATCTGTTGATGCTTTTTAAATAGCGTATTTTATTATTCTTTTCACATTATGCCAGTGAAGCTATCATCTCATCTACAAGCTGGTCAGCAGGAATATTGAGAAGGTGAGTAAAAGACTCGCTTGGAGCACCAACATTTGCCTCTGCAAGCTTTGCTGCAAAAGCATCAGCCTTCTCCTGAGCCTCTCTCTTATACTGGTTAACAAGATTCATGTCAACCATTGCGTCTCTGTGCTTAAGTACCTCATTGAAATTCATCATAATTTTATTCTCCTTTATGTTAAAATCAAAATGCCTTTTGGCAGGATAATCATTACCCTCTATTTATATATGTAGAATAAAATCACAAAAGGTAGACTTTTTTAATTTTATTATACAATATATAGTGTTTTAAATTAAAAACGCTATCTCTGTTTTTAATTTTTTAGACAGAAATAGCGCTTATATCCTCTTATGGAATTGCAAATTACCCATTTACTGGGCAAATCCGTTTTTAGTTTGGCTTTTAATCTGCAATTCATAAGCACTCTCCATCTTTAAAACAATAGTATCGGGTAAATATTATTCCTTTACCTATATTCATTATATATTATAATTATTATTTTGTCAAGTATTTTTTATTTATTTTTTTATTTATTTATGGTTTAATATTCTTGACATTTTTGTAATTATGTGGTATATGTAATGTATGGCTGAAACATGAGAAGATAGTAAATGGATTTTTGCTAATAGCCTGGGGGAAATCTACTTAAGCAAGGATGCTTATTTAGAATGTTTTTAAAAGCAGTATTACAGATTTAAGTAAGAAAAAGTATTAAAAACAAAAGCTTCAGTAATTAAAAAGATTCGTTAACATAATATGTCTTCCATATACAGCTCGTCTCAGTTATTACTGGGGGCGAGCATTTGTTATGCCAAAATAACGGTAAAGAGCAGTTTTCTTATAATAAGGAGGGAATTATTTTACAATGAATAAGAGAGTATTCTTAAAAAGAAAACGGGTTTTAGCGCTTATCGCAATGATTGCGATGGTAGCTATATCGCAGCCATGTACAGTATATGCCGATGAGCCGCAGCCCACTAATTCAGAAGATGTCAATAAAGACAAAACAGAACCTTCAACTGAGGATAAGGTAACTGAAGATGAAGTTGATAAGGATAAGGACCCGGGGGTTCCTAATCCAGAACTACCTGCTAATGGTAATCCAAACAAAGATGGTAATCCCGATGATACCGGAAATCCGGATGATAAAAAACCTGAGGATAAACCAAATGATGGTACACCACAGCCAGCAGGTAACCCAGATGACACGAGTAACCCAGATGATAAGGGGACTCCTGACGACCTAAATCCTGATAAGAAAGATAAAGAAGGTTTAGATGATTTTGATGACCTTTTAAATCTTGGTGATGATGATTCAGACCCTGAGGAGACAGACCTTAGTAAAATGCTTCTTGAAAGTAAGACAACAACATCAGCAAACCAGACGGGTCATAGTTCTTTCAGTGAAGCAGATTTTAATGAAAGATATGTTGGCCGTGAAGGCACAATGAATCACTTAAATTGTAGAGCCTATCTTTTTATTCCTGTGATGGTGGTTGGAGATTCCTTCCAGTATAATACAAATACATCACTTGAAGCGACAGATTCAAGGGCATATGAAAATGTAATAATGAGTGTTCCTTGGGTATCCGATTTCTGGATAGATGATTATGTATTTCAGAAGTATCAGCGCTTTACCTATGATTACGATAAAGAAGGAACAATTGATGACTATATTCGTATTGATTCAACCCCCTTCATATATCAAAATGGCGGACATTTAGCGACAGATTATGGAGATGTTCATGTAGAAATGTGGATTGAAGATGGATATATCTACTTCGCTGATGGTCAAAGCACATTTAAAGCTGATATGAATACTTTCAGATGGGTGTCTTATAATCAGTATAACGGAGAAGGTTATGGCTGGGGAGATTTCTATTGTAGTCTGGCCGCATGTGTTGACTGGAAAAGGATTGCTAATGATGAAGAACAGATAGCAGGTTCGGTTCTTAAATCCGTAACTGTAAAATATGATGGAGATACTTATAAAATCGACGGATACAATACTGATGTAGCAGAGTATGAACTTATTGAGAAAGGCGAAGATGATACTGCGGCTTGGGCAACCTTCAGAAGAGATAAATATGAGTATACTTTTACCACTTATAAAGATGCTGTTTTCTATGATTATGGTAATACTCCCACATGCAGTTGTTATGCCAATGTTCATTGGTATGCAAACGAAATAACAGATGTAGGAAGCACTCCTATTGGCGAACATATTATTATTATAAAGCCTCGTGTTTACAGTAGTATCCCAAATGAGATTGATTATTGGGATTTCACAACACCAGAGAATTTAATAGTCACGCCTGCTACCTTAACTATCGAAACAGATTCTGCTGAGAAATTCGATGATGGTGAGCCATTAACATGTGATAAATATACTTTAACTGGGCTTGTAAACAATGAGACACTTGGAGTAACCCTTACTGGTAAACAGGAAGGCATAGGTAAGTCAGATAATACTTACGAATTTATCTGGGCTGAAAATGATTCTACATATACTGCTAAATCTTTAAACTATACCTTAGAGAAAGAGACATTAGGTACCCTCGAGATAAAAGAGAAGAAAAAGACTGTGGATGACCCTAAGCCAACTCCTAAACCAGATGACCCTAAGCCTGAAGATAAAAAAACAGACCCAAAGCCAATTCCTAAGGATGAGCCCAAAAATGAGCCTAAAAATGAGCCTAAAAATGATACTCCCACTTCTACAGAGACAGTAACAAAGGAAACCACTACAGTGGTAGAAAAGACTGTTGTAGTAGAAAAGCCAACTACTGTAGAGACATCAACCACTGCAGAAACACCAACTACTGAGGAATCAATTTTAGGAGCAAAAAATGTAAAAGATAAGAACCTTCAAGATGTTCTTGGAGCAAGAAATCCTCAAACAGGAGATGATTCAAACATTGCTTTCAAAGTTATTATAATTCTATTCTGTATGGGAATTATACTTGCTATAGTGTTAACAGACAGACATAAGGAAAATAAAAATAAGTAATAAACAAGAGGCGTACACGTCATGTGCTACGCCTCTCAATCGTTTATTTTTCTTTTAATAGTCCATTTCCATGTCAGACTCTTCTTCATATTCTTCATCTATCTCAGAAAATGCTTCAGAATCCTCAATCATTCTTTCAAAAGCTTCTTTCATGGTAATGTCTATATAACTGTCTGCTTCCAAATAAAGCTTTAAAAAGCATTTTTCGACATAATTATTTTTCTCATCTGCGGTAAGATTTGAGTATATTTTTGATATTTCGGGAGCTTTATTTAAGGTTTCGATGAACTTATTAATATAAAAAGGTTTTTGAAGTTGGAGATTATTTTCTTCAGCAAGCTTTATAAGTTCATTTGTACATCTTTCTTCTTCTCTGCTCTCATAAAGGTTAACTGTTTCTGAAAAATCTTCTTTTCCCGCTTTTTTAAGTTTTTCGCATATTACATCAATATAGTTACCAGGTTTAAAATATTCTTCTGGCATCTTCTTTTCCGGGAAGGTATCAAAACCTTTCGATGCAAACCTAATAAGTTTTTCTGTTATATAGTCATAATTAGGCCATTTCATATAAGCAAATGATATTGGTTTTGGGAAAGCTTCTGGTAATGAAGAAGCAGTTTTAATTACATATGTATTATCCTTGTTATCAGGTATATATATAAGTTTTCTTCTTTTTTCCGGAAGCTCATACATATATATATTCATTCCCTGGATAATGCCATCTTTATAAGCATCTATCATTTTCCTCATATCCGGGCCGCTATTTCTGGCTATATGTCTTACCATAATCCCTATACTCCTTAAAGGTCCATTTCATAATCTTCTTCGTTTGTCTCAGACTCTTTGTGAGCAGTCTCATATTCCTTAAAATCCTTATCTATTTCAATAAAGGTTTCTGGACTTTCAACCATTTTCTCAAAAACTTCTTTTATAGGTAACCTTGAAGCTCCATTTGTTTTAAAATAAAGAGCTGTATAACAATCTTCGGTATATGATTTTTTCTGGTCAGTATCAAGGTTTGCATATATCTCCGATACTCCAGGGTTTTTATCTAAATATTCCTGAAATTTGCTTACATAGAATAATTCCTGTTCGACAAGATGATTCTTTTTTGCAAATTCTGAAAGAGACTCTTTGGTACGCTTGTCATCATCCTTCTCGAGAGAATCAACTCTGTTTCTGAAATCATCCTTTGCACTGTTTTCGATTTCTTCACACATTTTATGGATGAGTTCTCCTCTTGTGCATTCTCCAAGCTCTGCTTTACAAGCTACTTCAAGTTCTTGGGTTTTATCCAATGAAAATTTATGAAGGTTCTTTGCTGCAAATTCAAGAAGAAGTAGTGTTATAGTATCATAATCACGACGTCTTATAAAAAGAGGTCCCATTGGTCTTGGATAAGCATCTGATAATGAATATGCTGTCTTAACTATATATGTATTATCCTGGGTATTTGGAATATATGTCACATGCTTTCTTTTTTCCGGAAGCCAGGACATATATGTTTCCATTCCTTTACTAATACCCATGCTATAAGCGTGCTTCATAAGGTTTATTTCGTTTTCATTGTATTTGCCTGCGGTCATTCTTATTCTCCTTAATCTCTTTCTTCCTCTTCTTCGCTCTCAGTAAGTTCAAAGTCTTCAATAATGTCATTTCTATACTTTTGCCTATAAGTGATATCAATTGCAGTAAATACTTCAGGTTTTTCAGTCATGGTTTTAAATGCTTGATTTGATGTGATTCTTGTATGAGGCATAGACATTTTCCAGTTAAGCTCTTCATAACAAAGTTTAACGTAATTTATTTTATGGTCAGCGCTTAATTTTGAATAAATTCCCGATACTTCAGGATTATTTTCCAAATATTCTTTGAATTTACTAATATAGAATTCTTCTTGCGGAATGAGTCCCATTTTTTTTGCGATTTCTGAAAGAATTTTTGTTAACCTATCACACTCTTCCATTGCGAGAGCATCTGATTTTTGTGTAACTTTATGTCCGCCTATTCGCTTGACTTCAATACAAAATTTATCAAAATCGCCAGTTCTGTTGTAATAATCAAAACATGCTTCCGGAATTTTATCCAATGAAAATGTTTTAGACTCTTGTTCTACAAATTTAATAAGAGTTTCTGTCATGGATTTAAAATCAAGAAGCTGTACACATTCGGGCGATATTGGTTTTGGATACGCTTTTTCCAGCGAGCTTACTGTCTTAACTATATAAGTATTGTCCTGGTTATCAGGAATATATACAATGCTTTTCTTTTGTTTTGGAAGTAGAGACATACATAAGTTCATTCTTTCAGTAATACCGTCACTATAAGCTTTTGATAACTGAATTATTTCTTCTTTGGTAAATTCATTATCCCCCATAATAAATCCTCTTTAGTCATAATCCGGTTCATAATCATCAGGTTCGTAGTTATATTCTCTTTTGCCGCTCTCATACTCCTCTTTGATAAATTCAACTTTTGCATCTATACATTTTTTGCATGCTGCTTCAACACGGGCATCAAGGTCCTTCTCATCATATGTTCCAAGAGCAATATCTTCATGGAAGTTTTCAAGAACATATTCGGTTACTTCATCAACGTCTATATCAACGTCTACATCAACTTCTTTCTCATTATAATAATCATCGGGACTTGCAAGCTTCCAGTCATCATAACTACTAAAATGAGGAGTTCTTGGTTCATAAACTGTGATAGTTGCCTCTACTGTTTCTGGGCAGTTGTCTGCAACGTAGCTATTGATTTTGTCTTCCAGGCTTTCAACCCACTCATCGATGTTATCATTAGTCAGTGTAAACATAATAAATCTCCTTTTTTTTTGTTTTACTTATCTTTCTATTTCCGCTTCTTCAATTTCTTTCAAAACATCTTCAGCACTTAACTCTGTAGATGTAAGAACTTCTTCATCCGTTTCTATATCACGCACTGTATAAGAGTCAGATACTGCTGTAAGGTCTGCTGCATATCTGTCACTAATGTCTACAGTCTGGTTAATGTGTTCCATTGCAAAAACAAGGTCCAAAGCATTCCCTTTATCAGTCTCAAAGGGTACATATTCAGAGAACCCTTCCCTTGCATCATTTCTTCCGGTATGAATACAGAAAAGACCATGTGTATCGCCTTCCTTATACCATACAGAGAAATCTGTATCGATTTTTGCTCCATTGTTGTATGAGTAAAAGTTTTCTGCGCCCTCTCTGAATTTCATTATCTCTTCATCAGACATTTCTATTTCATATTCTTTGAGGTCTTCAAGGATTGGGATGATATCACAGATTACAACATTATCAGCAATCTTGCCATCCTCATAAATCCATGGACCACCCTCTTTAGCGCCAATCTTTCTGGATTCTTTTATATCATCAATAAGTTCTTCAAATGTTTTACTCATAAGAGACTCCTTTATAAATAGTATTTTGTTCTATTTATATATGTATATATTTATTACAAAAGTCCTTTAAGTGCATATAGAGCCCCAGGTTTCTTCTCGAGAAGAAAAAGAAAGAAGCAGCCATAAAAGACTGCTTCCTTCAAGCGAGGTATGTATAATAAAGCTTTTATACTCTATTATCTTATTTTATTGAAACTGTTTACTCAGTTCTCGTGAATGACTCTGAAGTGAAGGTCATTCGCTCCCTCATCATAAATGATGTAGTTCCATGATGCCTGGCAGATATCACTGTTCTTATATGCGCCAGCTATATAGCTGTGTGTCTCCCAGTGATATGCTGTAGTTCCATCAGCATGAGTCTTTTCAGACCTATCATATGGATTCTTCATCTGATAGTAAGGAGGTATACGTACCTGTGTACCTTCTGATAACCACTTCTCTGAATCTGTATCCTTATCAAAGGTATAATACTGTGCGTAATATGCTCCTGAGCTATTCTTCATCAGTGCATTATACTTAGCAGTGCCTTTGTTAAGAGTAACAATCTTCTGAGTATCCTTATCATAAACCTTAAGGAATTCAGGTAAAAGTTGCTTTGACTTCGTATAAGAAATCATTCTTGTGAAGTTAGCATTATATGTTGAGCTTACACCCATGTTGTACTTCTCAGGCAGGTTACCTGCAAGTATTTCCTTAACACCTTCCTGTCCTATCTCGAGGAAGTCAAGGTCAACAGAACTTACATATCCAATCGTCCATATATCGACATGTCCAAAATCACCAGTCTGGAAGAATGCACAAAGGTCTGTCATATCTTCAATGGTCATCATATCGTCAATATTGAACTCATCATCCTTATCACTGTAGATGATAGTCTTGATGCTGAAGTTTGTGAGTAATCCGTGAGGATATACATCATCGCCTTCATCAGTCTTAGGGTTATCATCTGGCAGGTCAGGGTCTGGTCCATCAGGGTCACCTGGATAATCAGGGTCTGTAGGGTCTGTGTAATCTTTGACTGCTGTACCAATCTTGTTAGATACATTACCTGCATTATCTACTACGTAAACTTCATAGATAACTTTTGATGCATCCGGGAACTCTGTGTAAAGGTTGATAGGATATGTCCATGTTCCTGCAAGGATATTCTTGTCAGGGTTATCTGTTCTTGCAGTTACTGAACCATATGCTGTATCCTCGAGAGGAATCGAGTATATCTTGCAAGAGTTAGTATTATCTGCATCCCAGACTCTTATATAGACTCCATAAATACCTGAAGAGTCACCCTTCTTATCATATACACCATTTGCAGAGTTATTATAATCTGATGCTGAAATTACAAATGTTGTGTAAAGTCCATTCTGAATAGCTGTTGCAATATCATCAGATTTATAATTTGAAAGTCTGTCCTGGGTAATCTTATACTTAGTCATTACAGGTTTGGTCTTATCAATCTTAACTGTATAAGCCATATCTGTAGTTTCTGCGTATGCAGGATAACCATGTATAGAATTAAGAACCTGGAGTTCTCTTTCACTTGTGTAAGCATCTACAAAATATGTACCCTGGTAATTGTAATTTACATCGAATGTTACAGGATTCGGTGTGTAAAGTGAGTGATTATTCAAATGAGTTGTATGAGGATTTACATCGTTTATAGTCTTTGTCTCAAATGTATTTGATGTATAATCCGGATTTGTAAGGGATGCTACATTAGATGTAGTCTCTCCTGCCATATCTTTTGAAATTTCACTTCGTTTTGCATTTGACTGGTTTGAGAGTACCTGTGTAATGTAATCAATACCTGTACCTGCGCCAGTTCCTGTTGCACCTACTACCACATCATGGCTCCAAGGTGTAGTAAACTTGGAAGCTGTTGATGAATGAACATTCATTGTAACTTCTGTAGCTGTTGAAGCATCTCCGGCAATACCAACCGTTGTAAGGTCAGGTGCATTATACGTGACACTTGTTGAAATCTTTGTATTATCACTATATATTGCATAAAGTGTTATTGCCTGTCCACACTTCTCTGCTGTAGCATCAACTACAAGCACTGCTGTGTTATCTTTATCCTTACCAGACTTATCACCAGTACCGTTCTGTGAATACCATGTTCCAGTACCGTTATCCTTATCGTTCCATCCAAGGAAAGTACATCCTCTTGCTGAAACTGTAGGGAACGCTCCGCCATAATCAGATGTTACTGCAATAGCTTCCTTAAGGTCGTTACCTGTCTCTGGCATGAATGCTCCGGTTCCGTTGTAAATATTAGAACCATTTACAGCGTAGTATCTCTGTACGTAATAATCCTGAACATTCTCATCTGTAGCAGGGACTGTTGATGTAGGTGTCCAAGGTATATTTGTATAAGTTACTGTTGTTTCAGGACTAAGCTGATATGCAAGTCTGTTTGTATCGAAGGTTACAAGCATAAGGTTATCCCAAATCTTGTCAATTTCGGTACCAGGACCACCATCATCTTTTTTGTTACCCTTATAATCAAGAGTAACTGTCTGGATAGGTGATAAGTTACCTGCCGCATCAACAGATATAATGTTCAGATATGTTGTATAGTTCTTCTTCTGAACAGTTATTTGAGGAGTAGTTGTCCATACCCATCCACTATAAGGGTCCGTATTTGATACACCTGTACTATTAGACCACTTATACGTTGTTGCACTAATACCACTTACAGAAGATAACCTTGAATTTGTTATTCTGTAATAATATCCTGCAAACTGTGAGCTGATAAACTCACGATATACAGAAGATGTAAGTGAATGAACCTGATTTCTGTAAAGTAATGCTCTGAAATCATATGCAGTAGCACCTGGGTCAGGCTGTGTCCATGATACATCTGCGTATGTAAACCAGTTCTTATCAATTGTAACAGTTGTCTTGTCTGGAGCAGTTGTGTCAGGTGTCTTAGCAGC
>JAEEGL017133270.1_pt1 | contig 40484 bp, 34 predicted proteins | sample 9134231 | NCBI WGS metagenome assembly JAEEGL01 (sample SAMN16246548, study PRJNA631951) | gut metagenome | biome: gut microbiome; feature: rumen; material: fiber-attached | host: Bos | place: Iran: Karaj | collected 2018-10
CTGCGTATGGCATTGGGAAGGCCGCTTTCCTGGATGTAGTACAGCATGGCGTCCACAATCTCGCGTGCGCGGCAGTCGATTATTTCCGATATGTACCTCACGGGGACCTCCTTGAAAGGCTCTGTGAGGCGGATCTGCAGCACCTTCTCGCTCAGGGAAGCAAGCTTTCCGGGCAAGCAGGCGCCGAAGCGCTTCTTGATCTTCTCCGCCAGGTCGTCCGATATGGAGCACTCTGTGCGGATGTCGCCGGTGATGGCCTTTCCGCCGAAGGGAATGGATGCATAGTAGCGCATTATGCCGCCGTAGTAGATGGAGACCGATGTTACTCCGGCGCCCACGTCCACCAGGGCTACGCCGGAGGTCATCTCATCGTCCGTGAGAACGGTGCGGGCAACCACGTCCGGGAGGAAGTACTTCTTTGCAAGGGCGATGTTCATTCCGTTGAAGATCTTGTCCAGGGCGGCGGTAGCGCTGCGGCTGCCGATGAACACCTTGAAATTGCCCTCCAAGGTGCTGCTTAGGGTGCCTACAACCTCGTTCTCCACCAGCTGGATCTCATCGTCTATGGAGAAGGACTGCGCCACCGCGCCAAGCATTATCTGCTTTTCCGGATTGGGCAGGGGATAGGTCTCCAGGGCGATTGACTTTAGGGTCTGGACCTCCTCGGCGGTGATGTATTCGTCCTGATTGCTGCGGTCTATGCGGGCCTGGGCCGTTACCTGCGCAACTTCGCTGCGGGGCATGCCCACCACTACCTGCAGAATCTGGATCATGAGTTCCTTCTCGGCCTCCTTGATGGCCTCCTGAAGCCTCAGAGAGGCTTTCATGGGGTTGGTGATGAGACTGGCGCGGATGCCGTCCGACGGCGTCTCCTTGTAGTACACAATCTGGACGTCGTCCCCGTTCACGCGGGCTACGCAGAGTCCAAATTTTGAACTGCCAAGATCGATTGATGCAATGTACTTCTCCATATATTTATTATTATTTCTTACATACAAGCTGACCTTTATATCTTATATCTACCGTTGAGTAGAAACCTGCTTCCTTGGAGGGGACTACGGTGGTGTAGTACTTGTCCATGAGGGAGAACTTCTCCGCTATGCGTACAGGGGGGCCGAAGATGAACTGCTCTTTGCCCTGGACGGGTTTGATTACAAGGTTCCCGTCTTCGGCTACAGTGATCTTCTCTATGTTGTTTTCCCATGGCGTGTCTTTCATGTAGGCGGCCAGGGAAAGTATCTTTGCAAGCCACTCCCTTTCGGCTTCGGTGGCAGGGGAGCCCTTGAAGCCCCTTGCAACGTGAAGCGGAATCTTCCCGTCAACAACCGGCACTTCTACGCTTCCACGTGCCTGCAGGGGGAAGATGAATCCCTCGGAGTCGCAGTAATAACCGTTTGTGCCTTCGTCAAAGCGCACTGCCGGCTGCCTCTGGGTGAGCTCTATGTGCAGCGTTCCGTCGTCCGTGAGCCAGGCCTCGCAGCTTCGCACGGCGCTGTGTCCAAGGACGATGCTCTCTATCTTGGCCAGGTTCACGCTGTCCAGCAGTAGGCCCGCATAGGCCCTGTACTCCTTGTCCAGCCAGTTCTCCACGTCCTGCTTTGCCACGAACTTCCTCTCAAGGCTGTCCTTCACTACCACGTCCAGCGTCTCCTTTCCCTTGCATGTGCGTTCACGGAGGGCCCTCCGGGACATGCCGGAAGACACTACCCATGCGGCAGCGCACGCAATGATGAGAAGAAGGCCTAGGCCTCGCCGGACGATAGGTTTCATAGACGGCTCTCCAACAGTTTGGTGATAGGTTCAATATATCTGTCGATGTTTCCCGCTCCGAACGTGGCCAGTACGTCAACCGGCTCTTCTGCAAGCAGTTCCATCAGTTCTTCCTTCTTTATGAGTACCTTCTCCGGCGCGGTAATGTCCTTGAATATCATTTCCGAAGTCACTCCGGGGATGGGCTCCTCCCTGGCGGGATAGATGTCCAGGAGGATAAGCTTGTCCACCTTGGACAGGGCGGCGGCGAACTCCGGTGCAAAGTCCCGTGTACGGGTGTACAGGTGCGGCTGGAAAATGGCCGTGAGCTTGCGTCCGGGGAAGATTTCCCGCATGGAGGAAATGGCGCTTTCCAGCTCGGCCGGGTGGTGGGCATAATCGTCTATGTACGATATCTTTGGCGTATTCACATGCACCTCCAGGCGCCTTTTGACGCCCTGGAATGTGCCTATGGCCGCCTTCACAGCCTCCGGGTCAAGCCCGTAGGTGAGGGCGATGGCCGCGGCTGCCACGCTGTTTTCCGCGTTCACCCATCCGGGTGCGCCTACTTTTATATCTTTAAGGATACCGCCGGGCCATTTGAGGTCGTAGTGGAAGTATCCGCATTGGTCGGGTTTGGGGCCGATAGCATAAAAATCGGCCCCGGGGTTAATATAGTGATAGGTTAGAAGGGTTGCTTTGGTATCTTCCGGGCGAATGGGGGTACCCATCTTGGCGATAACGGTGCCGCTTACCTGAGAAGCGAAGGCGCGGAAGGCCTCCACCACGTGCTCGTAATCACCGTAAATGTCCAGATGGTCTGCGTCCACGGCAGTGATAACCGCAATCTCCGGGAAGAGCTGGAGGAAGGAGCGGTCGAATTCATCGGCCTCCACCACTACGGTCTCGTTCTTTGACATGAGGAGGTTGGTGCCGTAGTTGCGGGAGATGCCGCCAAGGAAGGCGGAGCAGCCCTCGCCGGTTTCGGTGAAAATGTGCGCCGTGAGCGTTGAGGTGGTAGTTTTGCCGTGGGTTCCTGCCACCGCCATGCACCTCTGGCCGCGGGTTATCTCGCCAAGGGTACGTGATCGTTTGAGAACGGCGTAGCCCTGGTCCATCACTTTACGGAGTTCGCCAAGGTCTGCGGGAATGGCAGGAGTGTACACTACAAGCGTGTTGTCCTTGTCGTCAGGAACCAGGTCCGGACGGTCCTCGTAATGCACGCTGATACCTTCTTTCTCAAGCTGAGCGGTTAGGTCCGAAGGTGTGCGGTCATAGCCCGCCACTTCAAATCCTTTGAATTTGTAGTAGCGTGCAAGGGCACTCATGCCTATGCCGCCAATACCTATAAAATATACATACTTCATAATCCGGTTGTTAAAGATTCCGGGTCAAGCCCGGAATGACCAAACGGTAAACCTCATCACATATTACCTTTGCGGCGTCGCGAAGAGCCATTGCAAGGGCGTTCTTTTCAAGCGTGGCAATCTTTTCCGGGTTATGGACCAGATCCAGGGCGGTTGACATGAGCTTTTCCGGGGCTTCGGAGTCCTTCACTATCATGGCGGCGTCCTTGCGGACAAGGGCCATTGCGTTGTGGGTCTGGTGGTCTTCGGCCACGTTGGGGGAAGGTACAAAGACCGTGGCTTTGCCCATGGCGCAGACCTCGGAGACGGTGCTGGCGCCGCTGCGGGAGATTACCACGTCGGCGGCTGCGAACGCAAGGTCCATGCGGGATATGAAGTCGAAGTGGCTTATGCCCTTGACCTCCGGATGCTCGGCCATAAAGGCATCAGTATCGGCCTTATAGTACTTACCGCACTGCCAAATTATTTCCACGTCTTCACCGCCGGGGCATCCTTCCTGGATCCAGCGCTTCATGGCTTTGTTCAGGGTGCCGCTGCCAAGACTGCCGCCAACCACGAAGACGTGCTTCTTGGCGGCGTCCAGGCCATAGAACTTCATGGCTTCCTCCTTCATTGCGGGAGTTGCCGGGGAACTTACCGCCGGACGGATAGGGTTGCCGGAGAGGACTATCTTATCGGCAGGGAAGAACTTCTCCATGCCCTCGTAGGCTACGCAGATGCTGCCAACGCGCTTTGCAAGGATCTTGTTGGTGGCGCCGGCAAAACCGTTCTGCTCCTGGATGAGGCAGGGGACCTTCATGCCGCTGGCGGCCCATAGAAGGGGAGCGCTGGCATATCCGCCCACGCCCACGGCAATATCGGGCTTGAACTGGCGGACTATCTTTCTGGCCTTGCCTATGCTTGAGAGCACTTTGAAGGGGACCTGGATATCGTTCCAGATATTTTTGAGGGTGAGACGCCTCTGCATTCCCACTATAGGAAGGCCTACTATCTGGAAGCCTTCCGCGGGAACTTTCTCCATTTCCATCTTGCCTTTGGCCCCTACGAAGAGGATTTCGGTGTCCGGGTTAAGCTCCTTGAGCTTGTGGGCAATGGAGACTGCCGGGAAGATGTGACCTCCCGTGCCTCCGCCGCTGATAATGGCCCTTATTGGTTTGTACTGCGTCATGCCGTTGTATCTTGAGTCCAGTCGTCGTGTTCTATAATGGGCTTTGCATCATGCTCCAGGCGGTCCATGTTCTCACGGGCGTCGCGGGATATGGAAAGCAGGATGCCGAATACTATGCTGAATGCCAGGAAGGAGTTGGCTCCATGGCTCACCAGAGGGAGGGTCTGGCCGGTCTGGGGCACAAGCGGCAGGTGTACGTTCACCGCCATGTGCATGAAGGCCTGGCCCGTGACAAGGATAATGAGGCCTGTCACTATCATCTTGTCGTAGTACTTGTCGCACTGCTTTGCCACCAGCGTTCCGCGGGCCAGCAGGCTATAGTACAGGAGTATCAGGAGAAGCGCGCCCCAGAGGCCGGCCTCTTCCACAATGAAGCTGAACATATAGTCCCCGAATATAACGGGAACCTGATATTTCTGAGTGCTGTTGCCAATGCCCTTGCCCCAGAAGCCGCCTTCCTTGATGGCCAGAAGCGCACCCACAGGCTGGTCCAGGGCATCTTTTGCCTTCTGCCACTGCTTAGTATAGGGCTCTGAGCTCAGGAGTATGTCCATTGTGGCGTCATCGTCATTGGTGATGCGGGAGACCAGGGTTCCAAGGCGCGTATCCTTGAGGATTCCCATCTTGTAGGCCCCGAACATGCAACCGAAGGCCACTATCAGCACGGCCCCCACAAGCGCCACGTCCTTGATCTCAAGGCCTCCGATAAGTACCATCAGTATCATTATGCCACCGATGAACAGGGCCGATGAATTTGATCCGGTACTCACCATGAGGGTGACCAGGAGTATGGGGAGGTAGATGTAGAATATCTTCTGCCAGATGTCCTTCTCCAGGAAGGACAGGCGCTCGAACTTGGACGCCAGCTTGGGCAGGAAAGTGAATCCGTGCTCCTTGTACGTGTCAAGGGCCCATCCCAGATACATTATCATGAATATCTTCACGAATTCGTAGATGTGTATCTGTTTTCCGGCCAGAATTAGTATTCGGCGTGCGCCGTTGATCTCGCCGGCCCTCACAAAGCCGAAGTTGAGCTTGAAGACCAGTACGGCCAGAAGGACGAAGCTCACTGCGAAACCCCATCTGGACAACTTCCTGTACCATTCCACTTTGAAGAATCCGTACAGAGCAAGGATAATCACGAAGCCGAGGCCCACAAGCTTGAGCTGGTCCACCATGATGGACGTGCGGTCACTCTTGAGCTCAATGGCCAGGAGGGGAGTGGAAGAGAAGACGGATATCACGGATATGAGCATGAGGAACATGGCGATAAGGAATATCACCTTGTCCCCGGCAAACCGGTCCATAAGGCCCGTGAGCTGGCCCAGGAAACTCTGTTTCTTCTCTTCTACCATATATTAAAGCTTTCTTACGGCTGCTTTGAATTTCTCTCCGCGGTCTTCGTAGTTCTTGAACAGGTCGAAGCTGGCGCAGCAGGGGCTCAGGAGCACCACGTCGCCGGCCTGGGCCATTGCGGCGGCCTTCTGTACGGCTTCCTCTGCACTCAGGGCATCCACCATGTTGCTGACCATGCCGCCAAAGGCTGCGTGGATCTTGCTGTTGTCTACGCCAAGGCACACGATGCCTTTTACCTTCTCCTTCACAAGCTTGTTCAGGATGGAGTAGTCGTTACCCTTGTCAGTGCCGCCTACGATCCACACCACGGGACGCTTCTGGCATTCCAGAGCGTACCAGGCGCTGTCTATGTTGGTGGCCTTGGAGTCGTTGATATAAAGTACGTCCTTGATGCTCAGGACGGGCTCCAGACGGTGCTCTATGGGCTGGAAGGTGGCCAGGGAACGGCGGATTACGTCGTTCTCTATGCCCGCCGCCTTTGCTGCCAGGGCTGCCGCCATGGAGTTGTAGATGTTGTGCTTTCCGCCAAGAGCAAGGTCCTGGAGGAAGATATCGGTCTCTTCCTTCTCATAACGTAGGACTATCTTGTCATCCTTCAAGAAGGCGCCCTGCTTAACTTCCTCCTTCTGTGAGAAGGGCAGCATTTTGCATCGAAGCACAATCTTGGACAAGTGTCCAACGGTAATGGAGTCGTCGGAGTCGAATATGAAGCAGTCGTCCGGACGGAGGTTCCTGGTAATGTTGAACTTGGCCGCAACATAGTTCTCCATGTTGTGGTCGTAGCGGTCCAGGTGGTCCGGGGTGATGTTGGTTATGATGGCGATGTCCGGACGGAAATCGTATATATCGTCAAGCTGGAAGCTGGAGATCTCAAGGACATAGTAGTCGAAGTGCTCTGTTGCCACCTGGTATGCATAGGATTTGCCTATGTTGCCGCCAAGGCCCACGTTGAGGCCGGCGTTCTGCATCAGATAATATATGAGGGAAGTGGTGGTGGTCTTACCGTTGGATCCGGTGATGCAGATCTTCTTTGCAGAGTCAAAACGGCTTGCGAATTCTATCTCAGACACAACCTTGATGCCCTTTTCACGGATCTTCTGCACCATGGGAACGGTCCCGGGGATGCCTGGGCTCTTCACCACTTCGTCCGCATTCAGGATAAGATTTTCCGAATGCTGACCCTGCTCGAACGGGATCTCCCATTTGCGCAGCTGCTCTGCATACTCATCCTTGATCTGTCCCTTGTCGCTAAGGAACACATCGTAACCTTTCACTTTTGCCAATACTGCGGCGCCTACTCCACTTTCTGCGCCTCCCAATACAACTACTCTTGACATAATTTCTCTCGTCACCTTCGGACTTGTTCCGGAGGTCTCTATCTAAGTTTAAGTAATGCTAACGTACTTACAGCCAGGATAATTCCAACAATCCAGAACCTCACCGTAATCTTTGCCTCGTGCTGTGCCGGGACGGGCTTGGGGAAGATAACCTCACCGGCGGGGGCGGGTTTGTCCTGGAAATGGTGGTGGAGCGGTGTCATGCTCCATACGCGGCGGCCCTGGCCGTACTTCTTGCGGGTAGCCTTGAAATAGACCCTCTGGATAAGGACGGAGAGGCTCTCCACGAAGAAAATGCCGCAAAGCAGCGGAATAAGGAGCTCCTTTCGCATGAGAACGGCGCTTACACCTATGATTCCGCCTATAGTGAGACTTCCGGTATCCCCCATGAACACCTGTGCGGGGAACGAGTTGTACCAGAGGAAGCCTATGAGGGCGCCTACGAAGGCACTCATGAAGATGGCTATCTCTCCGGATCCCGGAATGTACATAATGTTCAAATAATTGGAGTCGATGAGGTTGCCCCCCAGCCATGCCAGGATGCCGAGCACCACTCCAACTATTGCTGATGTTCCCGCCGCCAGGCCGTCCAACCCGTCAGTAAGGTTGGTGCCGTTAGAGCAGGCGGTTATGACGACGATGATCATGAGCACGTAGATGGCCCACTTCGCGTACCAACCCCAGACTCCCTTAACGGGGGAGAGCCAGCGGTAGTCAAACTCATGGTTCTTAACGAAGGGGATGGTCGTCTTGGTGCTTTTAACCACATCCTCACTTACATATCGTCCCGTGGTGACGGTGGTTTCGCTCTCAAGGGTGCGCTCCACGCTCTCCTTGACTTCCACTTTCTCACGGACAACGATGTCCGGACTCATCCAAACGGTGAGGCCGACTATAAATCCCAATACTATCTGTCCCAGAAGCTTACCCTTTTCGGACATGCCTTCCTTGCGCTTCTTGAACACCTTGATGTAGTCGTCCGTAAAGCCCAGGGCGCCGCACCAGATGGTGGCCGCTACAAGGAGCTTCACGTAGATGTTGGTGAGGTCGCAGAACAGGAGCACGCCGGTCATGATGGACAGGATGATGATGATTCCGCCCATGGTGGGAGTGCCCTTCTTCTGGATCTGACCTTCAAGGCCAAGGTCGCGCACGGTCTCTCCAATCTGCTTGCTCTGCAGCCAGCGGATAATCTTCTTGCCCACCAGCATGCTCATAAGCACAGCCGTAACCGCCGCCAGCATTGCCCTGAAGCTCAGGTAATGCATCAGACCTATTCCGGGGAAATCAACACCCGCTTTCTCTAAATACTGGAACAGATGGTAAATCATATCGCTTCCGTCATTCCGGACTTGATCCGGAATCTTTAATTACATAATTTCAAAAACTTTGTTTACTATTTCCTTCTCGTCAAAATGCCTCTTCTCCTTCCCCACAATCTGGTACGTCTCATGCCCCTTTCCCGCCAGCAGCACCGTCCCGTTCTCCTTTGCGGTGATGATTGCGGTGCGGATGGCTTCGCGCCTGTCGGCAATCACCAGGGTCTTTGCCATGGCGGCGGGGGACAGGCCGCGAAGAATCTCGTCAATAATGGCCTGAGGGTCCTCCGTGCGGGGATTGTCGGATGTGACGATAATGCGGTCGGCTAACTTTTCCGCTACCTGAGCCATCTCCGGGCGCTTGGTGCGGTCACGGTCTCCGCCGCAGCCGAACAGGCAGGTAAGCTGCCTTTCCGGGGCAATGGCGCGGAGAGTCTTGAGGACGTTCTCCATGGCGTCGGGCGTGTGCGCGTAATCCACTACTACGGATATGCCCTTGGGGCCGCGCATGTTCTCCAGCCTTCCCGGAGCCTGCTCCAGGGCGGAAAGGGCGGTGAGGGTCTCTTCCTTGCCAAGGCCGAGGCACACGGCTGCGCTGTAGATTGCCAGGAGGTTGTAGGCGTTGTGCTCGCCAATGAGGCGGCACCATACGTCTGTTCCGTCAATCTTCAGGAGCATGCCGTCGAAGCTCTGCTCCAGCACGCGGGCGGTGTGGTCCGCAAGGCCCTTCACGGAGTAGGTCTCAACCTTAGCGGCGGTGTTCTGCACCATTACGGGGCCGTTTTTATCGTCAGTATTTATGAGGGCTACCGCGGTCTTGGGCAGGGTGTCGAAGAAGAGTTTCTTGCAACGGAGATACTCTGCGAAGGTCTTGTGGTAGTCCAGATGGTCGTGGGTGAGGTTGGAGAAGATGCCCAGGGCAAAGTGAAGGCCTTTCACGCGGTCCTGTTCCACTCCTATGGAGCTCACCTCCATGAAGCAGTATTCGCATCCCTTTTCCACCATACGGGCCATGAGGGAATTGATTGTGACGGGATCTGCGGTGGTGTTATCTGTCTCCAGACGCTCCGTACCCACGTAATTGGCTATTGTGGAAAGTAATCCGCAGTTGTAACCCATACCCATGAAAAGCCTGTACAGAAGCGTCACCGTGGTGGTTTTTCCGTTAGTTCCGGTAATTCCCACAAGCTTCAGTTTCCTTGAAGGATGTCCGTAAAACTCATCCGCCGCAATTGCCAGTGCCGCCCTGCTATTCTCCACAACTTCGAACTCTACGTCGCCCGTCATTCTCGGGCTTGCGTTTTCTGCCGTCATTCTCGGGCTTGTCCCGGGAATCTCATCCGGCATGTGCTCACAAATCACCCCCTTCGCTCCCTTCTCAATGGCAGCCTGAATATAATCGTGGCCGTCACTGGCGTAACCCTTGATGGCAACGAACAGCGCTCCGGGAATCACTTTCCTGGAATCTGCGGTAATGAGTGTGAAATCTCTGTAGTTCATTTCTGGGCTGTCATGTTAGGGACGGAGGCGGTGGGATGCAGTTCCGGGCGCCAGTCCGGGTCAAGTGCGTAAAGCTGGTCTACGATATCCCTCACGGCCAGTGCCGGTTTGGTTCCGCCGTAGAAGTTACGGTGGGAAGGATAGGAATAAACGGTGACCAGTATGGTATATTTGGGCTCATCGGCGGGGAAGAACCCGACGAAGGTTCCCTGGAACTTCTTCCTGCCGTAGGCGTCGCTGTACGGGTCTTTGCTGCCGCCTCTCTCTTCCGGAGAAAGGACCACGCGGGCGGTACCGGTCTTGCCTGCAACTGCCATCTTGGCGCTGCGGAGGCGGGTGGCGGTACCTTCGTTAACCACGGCGCGGAGTGCGCGGGTAACGGTATCTGCGGTGGCGGGGGAGCAGATACTGCTGTTAAGGACGGAAGGATCGTAACGCTTCAGTACCTTACCGTCTTTCTCGATGCTCTCCACCAGGTAAGGCTTCATCATCCTGCCCTTGTTTGCCAGGGCGTTGTAGAAGGTGGCCACGTGCAGGGGAGTCACGGCCATGCTGTAGCCGTAGGCCGTAGTTCCCAGGGTGGTCTTTGACCATCCTGCAGTTCCGGGACGATTCACTACCGGCGTGCCCATTCCGCTTATGTCAAAGTCGAAGGGCTCTCCGAAGCGGTAGGAGTAGATGTGGTCGAACATCTCCTCCGGCTTCTTGCCGTAGTAGTTCTCTGCCAGCCAGGTGAATACGTAGTTGGACGATATTTCAAAGCCGTGCATCACGGTTATGTCCCTGCGGCCGGTTTCCCTCTGGTAGTCCAGGATGTGTACGTCCTGATTGTAACCGCCGGGAACAAAGCCGTTGTTGGTGGGCAGGGTCTGGTCAAGGGTCTTCACGTAACCGTCTTCCACAAGGGATACAAGGGTGACGGTCTTCATCACGGAGCCCTGCTCTCCAACCTCGCGGAGGGTGAGGTTGTCCCTTTCCCAGAGCACTGTCTGAGGGGTATCTCCGCGGGAGAGGTTCACCATTGCGCGGATGGCGCCGGTCTTGGCTTCCATGATTATGCAGATACCTGCGCGGACCTCGTCATCGGCCTGGATCTGGGCACGGAGGGCTTTGTCGGCAATGTCCTGGAAGTCCACGTTGAGGGTGGTGCGGATATCGTCCCCGTCAAGGACCTTTACGCTGGCGGAGTCTATGTCGCGGATCCAGGTCTTGCGGTCCGTTACGCGGCGCCACTCGTAGCCCTCGCGGCCGTGGAGGACGTGGTCGAAGCTGGATTCCAGGCCAATGCGGTTGCTTTCCTTAACATAGCCTATGGTACGGCGTGCCAGGGAATCGTACGGATAGATGCGTTCCTCGTGGCGCTCCACTATCATACCGCCCTTGTTTGCACCTTCGTTGAAAAGCGGGAAGGTCTTGATGCGGTTCAGGGTGGTGAGGTCTATGTTATTCTTTATTTTAAGGTAGCGGGAGCCCTTTTCGCGTCCGCCGATGATGGCGTTCAGGTAGTCTTCGGCGCTACGGTCGCGGAACTCTGCGGAGAGCTTCTTTGCCAGTTCGCAGGCTTTTGCCCTCCAGGCGGCTTCCGCCTCGGTGTTGTTCTTGTCCTTGTATTCCTGCTTGCGCACGGTGCAGTCCATATGGATGTCGTACAAGGGGGCCGATATTGCCAGTGGACGGCCGTCGGTTGCCAGGATGCGGCCTCTCACGGGCTTGTCCACGTGCTTCTGGACGGTGGTGCGGAACAGGTTCACCACGCGGCCGTCCACATGATATCCCGTCTGTATCTGCACTATCTTCACCATGATGAAAGCTCCCAGGGCAAGGAACAGGATGGACAGGAAGAACATAACCACGTGTATTCTGTCGCGGTTTTCTATGGTGTCCTGTATTTCGCTCTTGCGCCTGGTCATTTCTTCTTCATTATGGTAGCGGGTCCGGTGGGCATTGCCAGCTTGGATCCCATTTTCTTAAGCCTGGTCTCCGTTGCCGATGCGCTTTCCAACTTCACCAGCTCCGCCTCTTTCTCAGAGTGGCGTATCCTTAGTTCCTCTATGGCGGCCTTGTTCTCTCCAACCTGGGCCAGGGTCTTGTCTACCCTGAGGCTGAGCATGATGGTGAGCCACATCAGGAGGAACAGATACATGATGTGCATGTAGTATTTGTCGGCCCTTATCCTAAGGAGGAACTCTCCGTTGCGGAGGGCCTTGAAAGTGTTGCGGACTGCCGTCCAGATGTTTCCGGCTACGCTCATCGTCCTGCCCTCCTTTCCGCTATCCTGAGCTTTGCGCTGCGTGCGCGGGTGTTCAGGGCTATCTCACTCTCTTCCGGGACGATGGGTTTCCGGTTCACGGCCTCAAGCGGGGTGCTCACGCGGCCGAATGCATCCTTGTTCTCCGTTCCGTCTATGTTGCCGGTCTTGATATAGTTCTTGACCATGCGGTCTTCCAGGCTGTGGTAGGTGATGACCACAAGTCTGCCGCCTTCCTTGAGGCTTGCAGTGGCGCCTTCCAGGAACTTTTCCAGGGAGCGCATTTCCTGGTTGACCTCTATCCTAAGGGCCTGGTAGATGCGTGCAAGGGCCTTGTGCTCCGCATTCTTGGGAAGTGCCTTTGCAATTGCACGGTCCAGGTCTCCGGTGGTTTTGATATCGTCAGCAGCCTTGATGAGCCTTGCAACCTGACGTGCATTGTCCACCTCTCCGTACAGCCTCAGGATACGCTCCAGGTCCTCTTCCGCATATGTGTTCACCACATCCGCAGCAGTGACCTTCGCCTCCTTGTTCATCCTCATGTCCAGCGGAGCATCCTCGAACCTGAAGCTGAATCCGCGTTCCGCCGTGTCAAACTGATGGCTTGATACCCCCAGATCCGCCAGAATGCCGTCAAAGCTTACCCCAAGGTGGCGCGCGTAGTTCTCAATAAACCTGAAGTTATTGTGAATAAGCGTGAGCCTGGGGTCCTTGGGCGCATTGTTTATAGCATCGATGTCACGATCGAAGGCGATGACGCTCCCGCCATCGTGTAAGCGTGAAAGTATGGCAGCGGTGTGCCCACCGCCTCCGAAAGTGGCATCTGCGTATATTCCGTTTGGATTTGTGACAAGGGCGGAGATGCTCTCCTCCAACATCACAGGGATATGATATTCAGACATTGCCCCGGACCCTCCTACTTGCGTTGGGATAGTCTGGTGGCGGTTGATTTGAAGTCTTCGTCAGACAGGAGATTGGCCTTATGTGCCTCTGCATCCCAGATCTGAAGCTTGTAACCCACTCCACCGAATACTACCTCTTTGGTTATACCTGCGCTCTCAAGCAGCTCTGACGGGATGTTAAGGCGGCCCAGTTTTCCGTCCGGGACGATTGTGAAAACTCCGTCATTGTACTTGGTCCAGAACAAAGCGTCCTGAGTATTCAGTTCGGGGTCTGTCTTTTCAAGAACCAGCTCGCTGCGCCTGACCCATTCCTCATAGGGAAACAGGTCCAGGCACTGCTGCTGTACGTTTTTCTTGACCACAAGGGTCATGTCTTCCGATCCTCCGCGGACCATGGCATCACGGAAGATGGCAGGGAGCACAACGCGCCCCTTGTCGTCTACTTTACCGTTTGCTTTTCCGAAGAATCTGACCATGTGGCTAAATCAAACTTTATACTTTCACGCTTTGGTTGCAAAGTTAAGCAAAATTTTCCATTTTGTTACAAATTCTTCCAAAATTTTCCACAAACTTTTCAACAACCCATTCGTGGCCACTTCTGCCCCCGTTTTTGCCCAACTTGTCCACCGAAAACGCCAAATCCGTGGACAAACCCGCCAAAACGGCAACTTGTCCACCAAAACACGGCATTTCCGTGGACGAACCCCGGTTTGGGGCACTTCCGTCCCTGAAAATGGCCGTTTTTACGGACGGGTGGTCGGCGGTAAGCGTTTTTTTGCTATATTTACGGAACTAATCATAGATGACACTATTATGAAAAAGGCGCTATTTACCATCATCGCAGTTATGGCGGTGTTCTCGGCCGTATCGTGTACCGAGGAAGAGATGGCCATGATCACAGATGCCCAAGCTGCTCTGGAGACTGTAAATCAGTATAAGCAGGACCTTGAGGACCTGAAAGCCCAGGTCGCTCAGCTCAACGATGACGTTGCCAGTCTGAAGACAATCGTAGAAGAACTGCAGTCGGGCGGCTACATCACCAATGTTGAGGAAATCACTTTGGATGGCCGCACAGGGTATAGTATCACGTTCAACGACGGCCGTACCATCGTCATTCTCAATGGCGCCGACGGCCAGAACGGCCAGAACGGAAAGGATGGCCAGGACGGCAAGGACGGTGCCGATGGTAAAGACGGTCAGGATGGTAAAGACGGCAAGGATGGTTATGTCCCACAGCTGTCTGTGCGTCAGGATACAGACGGTGTCTGGTACTGGACCCTAGACGGTGAATGGCTTCTTGACCAGAATGGCAACCGCGTCCCCGCCTCCGGCAAAGATGGTAAGGATGGTCAGGACGGTAAAGACGGTGCCGATGGTCAGGATGGCGCAAACGGCCAGGATGGCCAGGATGGTCAGGATGGTAAAGATGGTGCCGATGGCAAAGACGGTATTACCCCGCAGTTAAAGATAGAGGATGGATACTGGTTCATCAGTTACGATCAAGGCCAGACCTGGCAGCAGCTTGGCAAAGCCACCGGCAACGATGGCAAGGACGGTAAAGATGGTGCCGACGGTAAAGACGGTCAGAACGGTCAGGACGGTGCTCCTGGCCAGGATGGCAAAGATGGTCAGGATGGTAAGGATGGTGTTGACGGAAAGGACGGCGATTCCTTCTTCCAGGGGGTAGACCTCAGTGATCCAAACTATGTTATATTCACTTTGGCCGACGGCACTACCTTCAAGGTTCCGCGTTTCCTGCCGGTGAGCATTACCTTCAGCATTGAAGGAGATACCGCAACCATTGAGGCAGGGGAGACAATAAACATTCAGTACCAGCTCCAGAATGCTACTGACCGCACAAAGGTTTCAGCTGCTTCTGACGGCTTCTACGGTGTTCGTGTACAACAGGGAGAGAACTGTGGTACCATTCAGGTAGTGGCTCCGGACAAGTACACCGACGGCTTCATAAATGTATTGGTAGATAACGGCTTGGGTTACGTAACTCTCAGTGTCATCAACTTTGCCCGCCGCAGAATTACCTTTGCCGAAGGCCTCGTCTACAATGTGCCTTGGGAAGGCGCTACAATACAGATTCCGCTTGTTTCAAATTTCGACTACACCGTGGAAATCGACGGTGAGTACGCGGAATGGATCTCCGTAATCCGCACCAAGGCCGATATCGAAGCCACCGTGGAACTTGGCATTGCTGTAAATGAAGGCAAGCGCGGCCGCGTAGGTTTCGCAAAACTGAAACCAGTTGATGGCGACGGCTCGTACATCCTGCCCATAGAAATCCACCAGGCCTCCCAGTTTGGCGAGAAAGCCATTCTTTCTGGAGGACCTGATTTTAACAGTTTTATCAAATCCTTAGCTAACGATTACCATTTCGATTCGGCTAAAACAGACTACAATATCCAGCATTTGGTGTTTTCACCTTCTTCGGATTACAGCCCGCAAAATGGGGATAAGTATATTAATGTTGCGGGCGAAGAATCAGAAGTTCCCGTGTATGCAGTATGGGATTCCCAGACAGGGACGATAACTGTTCATTTCATGACACCCTTGGTGTATGCGGCTGGAGATATCAGAGGGATGTTCTATAATCTCACAAATCTTGAAGACATAGTTTTTAGCGGGTTTAATACATCGCTGGCCACTGGCATGTATAATCTGTTTGGTGAATGCTATAAGCTTAAGTCATTGGATCTAAGTGGTTTCGATGTTACCAAGGTGGGGGACTTCAGCAATATGTTTGAGAATTGCAAGAGTCTGAAGTCATTGGATTTAAGGACTTTTGTAAAAACCGGACAGATGGTAGGCGTAGATTCCATGTTCAGAATGTGCGAATCGCTTGAGTCTATTAACATGCCTGATTTTGCTCCTAAGATGGATGACTGCTATGGCGTGTTTGCAGGCTGTAAGAGTCTAAAGTCTATAGATGTCAGCAAATGGGATTTGTCAGAGTGTTCGTACGGAAACGGAACTAGAGAGTTATTTGCCGAATGCGCATCCCTCACTTCTCTGGACATCAGCAACTTTGACATGAGGAAAGTTGTTACTACGTATAGGATGTTTGGTGGCTGTACCTCACTTAAGACTCTTATCCTGGGTGATTTTGAAACAACGTCTGCTGGATGGATGGAGGGGACATTTGCAGACTGTTCCTCTCTAGAGACCCTGGATCTTGGCAAAATGAATACGGATAACGCTACCGACTTTGGTAGCATGTTCGCAGGTTGCTCGAGTTTAAAGAGTATTGATTTAAGCAAATTCAACACATCAAATGTTGAGAACATGTCTGGCATGTTCTGGAATTGCAATAATCTTGAAACCATTGTTGGCCTGTCAAACTTTGATACATCTAAGGTTAACAGGTATAGCGGTATGTTTGGCGGTTGTACCAAACTCGGCAATATCGATATCTCCAACTTTGACACTTCACGCTGCCGGGATCTTTCCAATATGTTTATGGGCTGTGAGAGCATGACAACCATTGATGTATCGTCATTCAGTACGCCTTATGTCATGTATCTCAACAGCATGTTCAACGGATGCAAGAATCTTCAGAGCATTGTCTTTGGAGACAACTTCTACACCGGCTATGCAGAGACTATGGAAGATATGTTCCGTGACTGCGTGTCTCTGACCCGTTTGGATCTGTCTTTTTTCAACACAGAGGCAGTAAAGAGGTTTGAGAATTTTGTAACCGGCTGCAGAAATCTTGAGTATCTGGATATCAGTAGTTTCTCTTTTGAACACTCTGAGACTCATGATGGATTCTTCTACGAGTGCTGGAATATGAAGTACTTGAATCTTGGATCAATTATCGACATGAGGCCCGGCTATTGGAGCACCTATGAGCTGGCTAAAGAATCCCAGTCCTGCACTATAGTGTGCAATTCTTACACGAAGGAAAGATTCTGTGAGCAGGAGGTGTACATACAGCACCCCGGCTGGTTCCACTTTATCGATGCTATTGAATATGGTAAGGTGGTAGATCTTGGACTCAGCGTGAAGTGGGCGTCATATAATGTTGGGGCTACGTCCAGAACTCAGATTGGCTACCGCTTTGCATGGGGAGAGATTGAGCCTGACAAGGATCACTATAATTGGGATAACTACAGGTTTGGCCAATCAGGAGCATTTACAAAGTACAACAGCACCGACGGAAAGACCAAACTGGATCCAGAGGACGATGCCGCGGCAGTTTTGTGGGGGCATAAGTGGCGCATGCCAACTTATGCGGAGTTCCAGGAGTTGGTAGACAACTGCACATTTGAGTCTGCTGTGGTTGATGGCGTTTCCGGAAGCCTTGTCACCGGTCCTAACGGCAATACGCTCTTCTTCCCGGCAAATGGCCAGTACGACGAAAGCGGACTGCATTTTGCGGGCAACAATTACTATTTATGGTCCTCTGAATGTGATACCAATGGCAGTTCTTATGCCGCATGTCTTTGTAGTATGAAGAGTCTTGGACATAGTAATCACCGTCACGACGGCCTTTGCATAAGACCCGTATGGGGAGAATAACACTTGGCTTCTTCCGTGAGAAATGATTATCTTTGTACTGCAATGAAAAAGGCATACATTGAAACATACGGCTGCCAGATGAACGTGAATGACACAGAGGTCATTTTCGCCATACTGGAAAAGGCCGGATACGGAAGGACGGAGAGTATGGAAGAGGCGGACCTTGTGATGGCCAATACCTGTTCCATCAGAGATAATGCGGAGCAGCGCATTTGGGGGCGCCTGGATGTGTTTGCGAGGCAGAAAAAAGCCCGCCCGGGTACGCTGGTGGGCATTGTGGGCTGTATGGCGGAGCGCCTCAAGGACAAGCTCCTGGACACCGGCAAAGTAGACCTTGTGGTTGGCCCGGACGCCTACCGCAGGCTCCCGGAACTGCTGGAAGCCATCACTCCGGACAGCCCTCAGATGGACGTCCTCCTCTCTAGAGAGGAAACTTATGCCGATATCACCCCCGTCAGGACGGACAAGAACGGCCTTTCCGCCTTCATTTCCATAATGCGCGGATGCAACAACGTGTGCTCCTACTGCGTTGTGCCATACACCCGCGGCGCAGAGCGCTCAAGGGACCCTCACAGCATAGTGAGGGAAGCCTGCGACGTTTTCCAGAGGGGGTACCGTGAGGTTACCCTCCTTGGCCAGAACGTGGACAGCTACCTCTGGAAGAGCGCAGAGGAGACCGTGGACTTCGCTGAACTCCTTAAGAGGGTGGCGGCAATAAGTCCGCTGCTAAGAGTCCGCTTCCAGACTTCCCATCCCAAGGACATCAGCGACAAGGTAATAGAGACCATCGCTGCAACTCCCAATATATGCAAGCACATACACCTTCCGGTCCAGTCCGGAAGCACCCGGATGCTGGATCTTATGCGCCGCAAATACAGCCGTGAATGGTATCTGGAGCGGGTTGCCAAGATCCGCAGCACCATGCCGGAATGCGGCATCACAACGGACGTCATCGCCGGTTTCTGCACGGAGACGGAGGAAGACCATCGGCAGACCCTCAGCCTCTTTGAGGAGGTGGGTTTCTACTGGGCATTCATGTTCGCCTATTCGGACAGGCCCGGAACCCTTGCCAACCGCACCATGAAGGACGATGTCCCCGCCGACGTCAAGAATCGCCGCCTGCAGGAGATCATCGACCTACAGAACCGCAAGTCCCTGGAGGAATACCGCAAGATGATAGGGAAAACGGTGACAGTGCTGGTGGAAGGCCCTTCCAAGCGCAATCCGGCGGAGCTTTGCGGCCGCGCTTCCAACAATATGATGTGCGTATTTCCGGCCGGGAACCTGAAGAAAGGGGATTATGCCGATGTAACGGTGACAGACTGTACAAGCGCAACACTTATCTGCAAATTATAACCACATAATAATATGGCAAAAAAGTATATTCTGGCTCTGGATCAGGGAACAAGCAGTTCCAGGGCTATCGTCTTTGACCACGACGGAAGCGTATGCAGCGTGGCGCAGAAGGAATTCACTCAGCACTTTCCCAAACCCGGCTGGGTGGAGCACGACCCCATGGAAATCTGGGCCTCGGAGGCTGCAGTGATCGCGGAGGCCATCTCCACAATAGGCATAAACGGCCTTGACATAGCGGGTATCGGCATCACCAACCAGAGGGAAACCACAATAGTCTGGGACGCGGAAACCGGCATTCCCGTGTACAACGCCATAGTTTGGCAGGACCGCCGTACCGCAGAGTTCTGCAATACACTTGCCCCTTATGCCGATACCATTCGCAAGAAGACCGGCCTCATCGTAGACGCATACTTCTCCGGCACCAAGATCCGCTGGATACTGGACAACGTCCCCGGCGCCCGTGAAAAGGCTCAGAAAGGCCTTCTCCGCTTTGGCACCGTAGATACCTGGCTGGTATGGCAGCTCACCCGCGGAGAGGTTCATGTGACGGACGTCACCAACGCCTCCCGCACCATGCTCTTCAACATCAATACGCTGGAATGGGACAAGGAACTCCTTGATCTTCTGGATATTCCCGCATCAATGATGCCCGCCGTGAAGTCATCGTCGGAGGTCTATGGCAACACCAAGACCACCATTTTCGCCCACGAGGTTCCCATTTCCGGAATCGCCGGCGACCAGCAGGCCGCCCTCTTCGGCCAGATGTGCACGGAACCCGGCAGCGTAAAGAATACCTACGGCACCGGCTGCTTCCTCCTCATGAACACGGGAGAGAAGCCCATCATGTCCAAGAACAACCTCCTCACCACCATCGCCTGGAAAATTAACGGTAAGGTGAACTACGCCCTTGAAGGCTCCATCTTCGTTGGCGGCAGCGTGGTCCAGTGGCTTAGGGACGGCCTTGGCATAATCCGCAGTTCCTCTGAGATTGAGGCGCTTGCGGCATCCGTTCCGGACAACGGCGGCGTATACTTCGTCCCCGCACTCACCGGCATGGGCGCCCCGTACTGGGATTCCAGCGCACGCGGCCTCCTTACCGGCATCACCCGCGGTACCACCGCAGCCCACATTGCCCGTGCTGCCCTTGAAGGCATCGCTTTCCAGACAATGGACATCGTAGGCGCCATGGAGAAGGACGCCGGCGTCAAGCTCAGCGAGCTCAAGGTAGACGGCGGTGCCTCCCGCAACAACCTCATGATGCAGTTCCAGGCCGATGTCCTAGGCGCCTCCGTAATCCGTCCAAAGGTCACGGAAACCACCGCCATGGGCGCCGCATACCTGGCCGGCCTGGCCGTAGGCTTCTGGTCTTCCGTGGACGAAATCAAGCGCCAGTGGCAGGTGGATGCCGCCTTCAAACCCTCAGCCCAGGACACCGCTCCTCTCAAAGCCGGTTGGGCCGATGCAATCAAGAGAACAATAAACAAATAACCAATTATGGAACAATACGTTTTTGAATTTCTGGGAACGCTGGCGCTGGTGCTGTTCGGTGACGGCGTATGTGCTGCAGTTACGCTGAACAAATCCAAGGCACAGGGTGCCGGTTGGATTGTGATTACAATGGGATGGGGATTTGCCGTGATGATGGGCGTTCTCATTGCAGGGCCTATTTCCGGTGCACATCTTAACCCTGCCGTAACGCTTGGTCTTGCCCTTGCCGGATCTTTCCCTTGGGCATCCGTATGCGGATATGTGGTTGCCCAGATGGTAGGCGGCTTCGTTGGCGCCGTGCTTGTTTGGGTATTCTACAAGGATCATTACAAGGCCACCGCAGACCAGCCGGATGCAATGCTTGGTACCTTCTGCACCATGCCTGCAATCTGGAACCCCTGGAGGAACTTCCTCTGCGAGTTCATTGCAACCGCAGTGCTTGTGTTCGTGATCCTGTGCCTCGGCACCAAGGGCAACACTCCCGTGGGTGCAGGCGCACTTGGCGCATTCCCTGTGACCGCCGTGATCATGGCTCTTGGTATGTCCCTGGGTGCAACCACCGGTTACGCCATGAATCCTGCCCGTGACCTGAGTCCCCGCTGCGCCCACGCCGTGCTTCCCATTGCCGGCAAGCGCGACAGCGGCTGGTCCTACAGCTGGGTCCCCGTGGTTGGCCCTATGGCCGGCGGCGCCTTTGCGGCACTGCTCTACATGCTGGTCTTCTAGGCTGGGTGATTCGAATAAAAATGATTATCTTTGCGATATGAAACGGATTGTTCATATCGCAAAGATTTTTGTTCTGGGCCTCTTGGTTCTGGCCACGGCTTCATGCGGCGTGTCCAAGGTCAAGGACATTAAAATCACGTCCGTGGACTTCAAGTACATTACCCCAACATCGTCAAGGAGTCTGGATGCGGTTCTGCTTCTGGGTATAGACAATCCTGCCCCGGCAATTACTATATCTGGCCTGGAAGGGGTTGTGAGCTATGGGGAGAGGCAAATAGTGAACGTGGTCTCGGATGGCATCGTCCTTCAGAAGAAGAGCCAGCAGGTGTATGAAGTTCCCTGCAAGGCATCGCTGGTAGACGGTGTGTCGCTGCTTTCCCTTATCCCGGTCTTCTCCGGTTCCCCCAATGCCCTCAAGGCCGATGTCCGCCTCCATGTAGCCCTCAAGAACGGTCCAGGCACGGACCTTGTATTCAATGACCTGAAGATACTCAATTTCACCCGATGAAACGTATACTCCTCATATTGGCTCTCCTTACCGTGAGCATCGCCGCAAGCGCCCAGCTGGATTCCCTTACAAGGGCGTCCATGGACACCACGCTTGTAGGTCGCGACATCATGTCGCTGGTAGGGAGCAAGGTTAACGTCAGCCAGTCGTCGGCCGTACGCAACGCACTTAACAATTACATCCGCTCCAACAGCGGGAAAAAGATCCAGGGCTACCGCATCAGGGTTTATTACGACAACACCCCCCAGGCCCGTACCCGCAGCGAAAGTATAGCCGCATACGTCCGCACCCAGTTCCCGGAGAACGGCGTTTACCGCACGTTTGAAGCGCCCAACTACAAGGTCACCGTGGGAGACTTCCGTTCAAAGGAAGAAGCCCTCAAGATATATATGACCCTCAAAGGCATTTACCCTACGGCATATATTATAAAAGAGAATATCAATTACCCGCTGTAAAGAGCAATGGCAGTCGTCAAACAGGGATTGGAACAGAAGCTTCAGCAGAAGCTCTCACCGCTCCAGATCCAGACAATAAAACTGATCGAGATGCCCGTGCAGGCACTTGAGCAGCACGTGAGGGAGGTCCTGAACGACAACCCCGTGATTGACGACACCGCCCCCCAGGGGAACGAAGAAACCCGCGACGTCTCCATCTCCGAGGTAGAGGAGCGTGAGCAGAGCGGCGGCTCCCTGGAAGAGAATTACGGCCCCCAGGACGATGACATTCCGTCCTACAACCTCCACGTGAACAACTGGGGCAAGGACGAGCGCCCCCAGTACAACACCTTCTCAGTAAAGCAGAGCTTCTCCCAGAGCCTTCAGGAGCAGCTTGGCTACCGCAATCTCACGGACCACCAGCGCACCATCGCCACCTTCATCATCGGCTCCCTTGACGATGACGGCTACCTCCGCCGCGACATCGAATCCCTGGTGGACGACCTCGCTTTTCGCGCCGGCGTAGAAGCATCGGCAGAAGAAGTTGAGGCTATGCTCAAGGTAATCCAGGAGTTCGAACCTTCGGGCGTAGGCGCCAGGGACCTCCGGGAATGCCTCCTTATCCAGCTGGAGGACAAAAAGCGCACGCCTTCAGTGGAGAATGCCATTAAGGTGCTTGATACGCAGTTCGACGCCTTCAAGAACCGTCATTTCCAGAAGATCATGACTCGTCTTCACCTTTCGGAAGAGGACATGAAGGCCGTCCTGGACGAAATCCGCCGCCTGAATCCTTCCCCCGGCGGAGACATTGACGATTCCTATACGGACCAGGCCCAGCAGGTGGTCCCGGACTTCCGCCTGGACTACGAGCACGGAGAACTCATCCTCTCCATGCCCCGTTTCTCAATACCCGAGCTTCGCATCAACCGCAAGTACGAGGAGATTATGGAGACCGGCCGCCTGTCCAACTCCAAGTCGGACAAGGAGGCGGCAAGCTTCGTAAAGCAGAAGATAGATTCCGCAAAGTGGTTCGTGGAGGCCCTTCGCCAGCGTCAGAACACGCTGGAAAGCACCATGAAGGCTATCATAGATTATCAGCGGGATTACTTCATGGACGGTGACGAAAGTTCCCTTAAGCCCATGGTCCTCAAGGATATAGCGGAGAAGACGGGCTTCGATATAAGCACCATCTCCAGGGTGGTGAACTCAAAGTGGATAGAAACCCACTTCGGGATATTCCCCTTGAAGTATTTCTTCTCCGAGGGTCTGGAGAACAGCGAGGGAGAGGAGGTCTCCACGCGTGAAATCAAGAAAGCTCTCAAGGAGCTTGTGGACGGAGAAGACAAGCACAATCCTCTCACGGACGACGAGCTGGTAGATTCCCTTTCCGCCAAGGGATATAAAGTAGCGCGCCGTACCATTGCAAAGTACCGCGCGCAGCTGGATATTCCCAAAGCTAGATTCCGCAGGGAATTATAGTTTTCCACCGAATGCCAGGTCTCCGGCGTCTCCAATTCCGGGAATCACGAAGAAGTGACTGGTGAGTTCCTCGTCAATTGCCGCAACCCAAAGGGTAACGTTATCTCCCATTGTCTGTTTAAGGTGGTCTACCGCATAGGTGCTTGTGACAGGGCATACGATGTGGATGTAGTCCGGCTCTCCGCCGCCCTGCTCAAAGAGTTTCTGAAGGCCAACTTCCACCGATGAACCGGTTGCACTCATGGTGTCCGCCAGGATGAGTGTCTTGCCCTCCAGCGCCGGCGTGGTGCAGTAATTTGCCTTGATCTTGAAATAATCTCCCTTGCCGTATTTTCTGAATGCCACAAGGAAGGCGGTTTCCGCGTGGTCAAACACATTGAGCATGCCCGTCTGCAGCGGCAGACCGGCCCTGAGGATGGTTCCAATCACAAGCGGCGTGTCTGGCGTGGACACGGTGGCAATCCCAAGGGGAGTGGTCACTTCCTTTTCAGAATAGGAGAGATGCTTTGAAATCTCATATGCGAAAACTTCTCCCACTCTCTCCAGATTGCGCCTGAAGCGCATGCTGTCCTTCTGGATTCGTATATCTCGCAGCTCGGCGATGAATGTGTTGAGAACACTGTTGGTCTCCCCAAGGTTAATTACTTTCATGTATTACGGAATATGGGTTGTGGTTACAAATATAGCATTTTTTTGTATTCCGTCCGGGAAAATTTGTTATATTTGTCTGATTTAACACAATATTGAGTTATGGCAAAACGGGAAATTAAATTCTCCCTGGTTTACAGGGATATGTGGCAGAGTTCCGGCCGTTATCAGCCGCGTGTAGACCAGCTGGTGCGTGTGGCTCCGGCAATAGTGGACATGGGCTGCTTCGACCGCGTGGAAACCAACGGCGGTGCTTTTGAGCAGGTGAATCTGCTCTATGGCGAAAACCCCAACGTTTCCGTCCGTCAGTGGACGGCGCCACTCCGTAAGGCAGGCATCCAGACCCATATGCTGGAACGTGGCCTCAACGGCATCCGCATGAATCCCGTTCCCGCCGACGTGCGTGAACTCATGTTCAAGGTCAAGAAGGCCCAGGGAACTGATATCGCCCGTTCCTTCTGCGGCCTCAATGATCACCGCAACCTGAAACTCTCAGTTGAATATGCCAAGAAGGCCGGCATGATTTCCCAGGCCGCCCTGTCCATAACCCATTCCCCGGTTCACACCGTAGAATACTACCTTAATCTGGTGGACAAGCTGGTGGAATACGGCACCGATGAAATCTGCCTCAAGGATATGGCTGGCGTAGGCCGTCCCACGGAACTGGGCCAGCTTGTGGCCGGCATCAAGAAGGCCCACCCCGGAATCAAGGTCCAGTACCATGGCCACACCGGTCCCGGCTTCTCTCCCGCCTCCATGCTGGAAGTTGCCCGCGCAGGAGCAGACTACCTTGACGTAGCCGTGGAACCCCTCTCCTGGGGCAAGGTCCATCCGGACGTAATCACCATCCAGCGTATGATGAAGGCCGACGGCTTCCAGGTAAAGGACATCAATATGGACGCCTACATGGAAGTTCGCCGTCTCACCCAGGAATTCATAGACGATTTCCTTGGCTACTGGATCAACCCCACCAACTCACAGATGACCTCCCTGCTGGTTGGCTGCGGCCTTCCCGGCGGCATGATGGGTTCCATGATGGCGGACCTCAAGGGCTTCCAGGGCGCAATAAACGCCACCCAGCGTGCCCACGGCCGTCCGGAAATGAGCCTGGACACCCTCATGGTCAAGCTCTTCGAGGAAGTTGAGTACGTATGGCCTCGCCTTGGTTACCCGCCGCTGGTGACTCCTTTCAGTCAGTACGTAAAGAACACAGCCCTCATGAACCTGTTCAACATGCTGCAGGACAAGCCCAGATGGACCACCATCGACAAGGACACCTGGGGCATGATCCTGGGCAACATGGGCAAACTGCCCGGAGAACTGGATCCGGAGATTGTGGCCCTCGCCAAGGAAAAGGGCTTGGAATTCTACACCGGCAACCCTCAGGACATGTATCCCAACGAGCTTCCCAAGTTCCGCAAGATGATGGACGATGAAGGTTGGGATTACGGTCAGGACGACGAAGAACTCTTTAACATGGCCATGTTTGAGCGCCAGTACCGTGACTACCGCAGCGGAATTGCCAAGGAGCGCTTCAACAAGGACCTGGCAGATATGAAGGCCAAGGCCGGAGCACCCATCGTCATAGAGCGTCCCGTTGTGGAGATGCCCAAGTTCTCCGTAGAGGAATACCTTGCCAAGTACCCCAAGGCCACGCCCGTACAGTGCCCCGTGAGGGGTCAGCTCCTCTGGGAACTGGATGTGGACGATGCCTCCAAGGCTCCCGTCGTGGGCAAGAAGGTAAAGGCCGGAGAGGTAATCGGCCATGTACAGACATATTATGGCCTGGAAGATGTTGTAGCCGCTGTTGACGGCATCATCGTGGCCTCTCTTGGCAAACAGGGAGACAAGGTTGAAAAAGCGGAAATAGTAGCTTTCATCCAGTAATTTTTCCTATCTTTGCCGGGAAAAGAGACTGTTATTATGGCACAAATTTTTTTGTGCCATGAAATTAAAAGACCTTACCCCGGATGACCGTCCCCGGGAAAGACTGCTCCTCAGCGGAGCACGTTCCCTCTCAAACTCCGAACTCATTGCCATCATCATCGGCGGTGGAATAGGAGGTAAGAACGTAACAGAAGTAGCCCGTGAACTGCTGTCAATGGCAGAGGGCTCCCTTATGCTCCTAGCTTCAATGCCCGTGGAGAGGCTTATTACGCAGAAAGGAATAGGCCCGGCAAGAGCCATCATGGTTGCCGCCGCCCTAGAACTGGGAAGGCGCTCCATGCAGGAATCCAACAGCATAAACAACAGTCCGCTCACATCGCCGGAACTGGTGGTTCAGCTCATGCTGCCCGTCCTCCGAAACCTCCAGCACGAGGAATGCTGGGCCCTGTTCCTCAACGCCAAGAACCGTCTCATCGGCAAGGAAATCCTTAGCACCGGCAGCCTGGAAAGCACGGTGATGGATACCCGTAAAGTCCTCCGCCGCGCCATTGAGAAGCAGTCCCGCCACGTGATCATGGTCCACAACCACCCAAGTGGCTCCCCAGAACCCTCAGAGGCCGATATCCGCCAGACCGACATCCTCCGCAAGGCACTCTCCGCCGTGGAAATCGATCTCCTGGACCACATCATCATAGGCGACCACAAGTTCTACTCCTTTTCCCAGGAAAGGTTTGGGTAATCATCACATAGAGAACACGCAAGGACACATCAATGTGCCTTGGAAGGCCTTCAGGGCATGTTGGGTGTGGCCTTGGCGGGCTAGGAATAGCGCCAGGGCCACGGGTAGGGGCCTTTGGTGGCATTGAGTTGGGGGGAGTTGTGGCTTTGATTGTTCGGTAATTATTATTAACCAAAACAAGAGAGCTAACCAGCTCTCTTGTTTTGGGTGAGTGATGGGGCTCGAACCCACGACACTCGGAACCACAATCCGATGCTCTACCAACTGAACTACACTCACCATTTGGGACTGCAAAGGTAGTCAATTTTTCCGGCAATACAAATATTATTGCTTAAAAAAGAACCTGTTGGTTGTAAAGTGCCTTGCTGGTGTGTACGGAGATGTTCTGGTCGTTAAGGTCTTTGGTGAGATAATCGTACTCAATCACCACCGTGCGGAGCTCGCCTTCAGGGATAAGGTTGGTCAGGGGGAAGCAGATAACGGCGCTTGTGGTCTTGAGGGCATCGGCGTCAAAGTTCACGGGGCTTTCTCCGCCGCCTTCATGGACAAGGCGTAATGTCAGGATCTCCTTATCGTCATTGTAATATAGTTCAGTCTTATGCTGGACGTCGGAGCCCTCCTTGTAATAGTAATTGAAGATTACGTTGAGGCAGAAGCCGGCAATGCTGCAGTCCATGATTTCGATGGGATCTGCGGCCTCCACTGTAGGATCGTCAAACTTTCCTGAGACCGGCTTCATGGTGGCAAGCATATAGGATTTGAGCGTGACGTCGTAGTTGGCGTTGAGGACGTCGAAGACGGCATACATGCGGCTGCCCTCCACTGCCCAGTTCTTGTCCGTCTGGTCTTCTACAACCGTAAGTTTGGTCCCGTAGTCGTTTGAAAGGGTGCCGTCCTTATAGTTGAGGTAGTCTCCGCAGTTCTTTACGGAGAAGGAGTTTGCATCGGGGAATTCGCAGGAAGCGACGGCAAGTATTCCTGCAATGATTGAAAGTATCTTTTTCATAAGTTCTTGTTTTTTCTGGTTGGACGGGCAATGAGCTGTATGTCAATGTCTTCTATGGTAAAGCCCTTGAATTTGCGCCGTTTCAGGTGGGCGTTCACAAGGGCGTCGAGGTCTTCGTCTACAAGGTCCCTGTAGGTGTGGTTTTCCCTGTCGTACAGGTGAATGTGCCGGCCGCCTATTACGTCGAAGAACATCTTGCTTGCGCCGGACATCCTGCGGCCGTAGATGCGGTAGTCGGCCAGCTGGGAAAGGATGTTGTATACGGACGATGTGGTTACCTTCGCCCCGCGCTCCTCCAGCTCTTCCTTTACCATCTCCGCCGATGCGTGGACCAGCTCCATCATGACCTCATGCACCGCAAGCCTCTGGCGCGTGGCCTTGAGGCCGTGACGCCTCAGGGACGTACGGAACTCATCCATGGTTGGTATGGGACGTGCGGGAGCGGTAGCCATATTATCCTAACAGCGATTTTGCGTTTTCTATTGCGGCCGGAGTTATGCTGGCTCCGGATAGCATACGGGCAATCTCCATGATGCGGCCTTCGCCGTCAAGGAGATGCATGGAGGTGACATCGGCCTTGCGGGAAACAAGGAAGTGGGCGTTCCCCTTTGCCGCCACCTGGGGCAGGTGAGTGATGGCGATAACCTGCATGTTGGCGCCCATGGAGCATACCAGGGAGCCCATTTTGTCTGCGGTACTGCCGGATACGCCGGTGTCTATCTCATCGAACACCAGCGTGGGCATCTTCCTGAAACCGGCCATGCAGGCCTTGAGGCTGAGCATTATTCTGGAGAGTTCGCCTCCGGATGCGGCCTTGGCAACGTCCCTGGGCTCTTTCCCGGTGGACGAGAAGAGGAAATCCACGATGTCTTCTCCGGTGGGTCCGGCAGCGGCAGGGGACAGCGCCACCTTGAACGCCGCATGGTCCAGATCCAGACCGTGAAGCTGTTTCTCTATGGTTTCCGCGAATTTTGCCGATGACTTTTCCCTCATGGAGTGAAGCTTTCCGGCGCTGGTGGCGTATTGGCCCTGGAGTTTTTCAACCTCCTTCACGGCGGTCTTCTCTTCCTCTTCCAGGCTGGAGGCATATTCCACGGCGGCGGTAAGCTGGTCCCTTTCTTCGATCAGCTCCTCCACCGACTTTACCCCGTGCTTCTGCATCAGGGAATACAGGAGCGAGAGCCTGCTCTCCACCTGTTCCAGCCTTGAGGGCGATACGTCCAGGCGGGTAAGCTGCGCGGCAACATCGGCCTCTATGTCCTCCACTTCCAGACGAGCGGCTTCCAGCCTTTGGCCAAGGGCTTCCATTGGGCCGATGAATTTTCCGGCCTTTTCCAGCAGCTTCTGCACCTGGCGCAGCTGCATGGCGGGGGAGTAGTCTTCGCTGGAGAGGATTCCATCGGCCTCGGAGAGCGTTTCCATAAGCTCTTCCGCGTGGGCGAGCCTCTTCTGCTCATCCTCCAGTTCCGGGAGTTCCCCGGGCTGCAGATTGGCTTCCTGAAGCTTCTCCGCCAGGGCCCGGTTGTAGTCTTCTTCCCTCCGGGCGCGTTCTTTTGTTTCCCGGATGGTCTCCAGACGGCGTTTGGCCTCCTGCAGCTTATTCCAAAGACCGGCGCAGGTTTCCCTTTCTGCCGATGCTCCCGCGTACAGGTCCAGCGCCTCCAGACGGAACATCCTGTCCTGCAGGCGAAGCGTCTGGTGCTGGGAGTGGATGTCCACAAGAAGGCCGGCCAGTTCCTGGAGGGTACCGGCGGCTACTGGCTCGTCACAGAGGAAACTGCGGGAGCGGCCGCTGCGGGACACCACCCTTCGCAGGACGATACTTTCATCGTCCCAGGGAAGGTCATTCTCCTTGAGGAAAGCCTTGACCTCCGGGGTGAGGGAGAAGTCCGCTTCCACTACGCAGTTCTCTCCGGCGGGGCCTATCATGGAAGCATCCCCCTTGCCGCCCAAAACAAGCGCCAGGGCACCCAGGAGGATGGATTTTCCGGCTCCGGTCTCTCCGCTTATAATGCTCAAGCCCTCCGGAAAACTGGTTTCCAGAGAGCCTATGAGAATGTAATTGGAGACGCGGAGGCTGCGGAGCATGGCCTTACTCTCCTTCCTTATTTATGTCGATGGGGTTTTCGCTCTGAGCCTTGCGGTAGAACAGTTCGCCGTTTTCGAACTCCGAGATGGCAATGAGGTCCGGCTTGGGCTGGCGCTCATAGTACTGGGAGATCTCTATCTGCTCCTTGTTTTCGAAGACTTCGTCCATGGTGTCGTGGTCGTTGCGGAACTCTTCAAGCTTCTTGGTGAGTTCTTTTTTCTCTGCCATGGATATCTGGTTTGCCCTCTTGTACAGGATTACCACGGATTCGTAGATGTTACCGGTGGGTGCTGCGAGGTTCTTGATGTCGCGTGTAATGGTGTTTACGGGAACTTTTTTCTTGTTGTCCATTGTGTAAAAAATCTTGTTCTATATTAAGTACAATGGTTTCTGCGGGGGAGTTTCAATTATTTTCCACATCGGTCTCGCCGCCGCGGCCAAGGATGCCCTGAACCTTACGGTACAGGCCGTCCATCTCCGCCTTGTACTTAGACTCCGGGTATTCGCCGGCGAAGTTGAGATAGTCGTCTATGAAGGTAAGATAGCGCTCTTTCTGCTTTGCAGGGACGCTGAGCTTAGCATAATTGTACGAAGACATTGCGGTGTAGTAGAGGACGTCCTCACGGTAGCCGTTCTCCGCATTGGTCTTGAGGACGTTCTTGAGCTTCACGCGCGCGGCCTTGTAATCTTCCATTATATAATACTGGCGGCCGGCTTCGAAATCCTTGCGGTCAAGGCGGTCCTGCAGGTCTTTGAGCATCTCGTCGCAGGCTGGGATGTGGGGATCGCCGGGGCGTTCCCTCTTGTACTCCTCAATTGCCTGCATGCATAGGCGGGTGGGGTTTTGGTCCAGTTCCCAGCGGTATGTGGCGCGGTACATGCAGTCCAGCCTGTAGAATTCAGCATCCCTTGCGAAGGGGCTCTGCGGGAAGTTCTCCACAAAGCGGGCGAAGTTGGATTCCGCCGTGATGTAATCCTTGAAACGGTAGTTGGACAGGCCCCAGTAATACTGGACCGTATCGTCCCTTTCAGTACCGTTGGTGAGGATTGCCATGGACTCGAAGAGCTGGGCTGCCTTCTGGTACTTGCGGTTGTTGAAGTAGTTCATGGCCGCCTCGTACTTTGCGTCTACGTCGTTGGAGGACAGGAGGGCATCGTACTGAGTCTGGCAGGCTGCGACTGCGGCCAGGATGGCGACGGCTGTAATAATATACCTTTTCATTATCTTACCAGCGTGGATGTGTAGTCTTTGTTATAAATAATCCTTCTCACGGCCTTGTTCTGGTGGTTACCGGAAGGGTCCGAGTCAAAGAGGAAATCCGTATGGAGACCGGTTCCGCGGTTGCTTTCCATCATCATCTTCCAGCCGGGACCGTATGAGGCCACCTGGGAGACGAAGTATGTTGCGGTGTCGTATCCCTGGAAGGCGAACTGGGAAGGCTCAGTGTGGAAAAGGCTTCTGTAGGCCCTTACAAAGCGGTCTACCTTTGCGGAGGAATAGTCCACGAAATAGGAGCAACTGATGTGCAGGGAAAGGTTGTGATATGCACTGCCGTCTATGGTGTCAAAGGTGCGCGCCTTTGAAGGTGCGTACATAACCACGTCGAAGCCCTTGCCCAGCATAATGCCCAGGTTCAGGACAACATCCGAGGTGAAGGCCTCGCTTTCCGACGCCACCACCACGCGGTTCACTCCATCCTTCACCATGAGCTCCTGCAAAGTTGCAGGGACTGTACGGCCGTCCACTATGGCGTAGTTTACAATCTCGTATGTGAGTTCCTGGCGGGCCAGTGCGCTGCGGATTGCAACGGCTGCGGTGACTGAGCTGGCGCCTTTTTCCGTGATGAGGATAATCTTGTCGTTTTCCTGGGTGTCTTCCTTGACCCAGAGGCCAAGGTCGTCGTACTGGCTGTCCACGGGGGTGGGAGCCTGGATGTAATTGGTGTAGTTGGCAGCCAGGGAAGCGGCCTTCTGGTCAAGCGGGGAAATCACCGGAACCTTGCCGTCAATCCTCTGGAGAATGGCTTCCAGATCCCTTGACGCTACGGGACCAAGGACGAAATCCGACATCAGGAGAGAGTTCAGGGGAGGTATTCCGGCCATGAGGTCGTATACCTCAAGGTTCACCTTGTGCTCCTGACTTTCCATGTCTTTCATGGCCATGAGCACTCCGGAGTAGAAATCCATGTTGAGTTCGCTCACGGTGCCGCTGGCATGGAAGGGGAGTATCAGGGATACGTTCACAATATCCTGGGGGGCAATCTCAGGGGCAGTGAACTCAAGAGTGGATTCCTCTTCCTGAGGTGTTTCCTGGGTGGTCTCTTCAGGTACCACGGTTTCCGTTACCACGGGAGTCTCTTCATTGGGAGTTACCACAGGAACGGGCTTGGGAACAGGGATACGGAGCACCTGACGGGTGGTAAGTTTCTTGGACGACAGGTTGTTGAGGTCCATGATTTCCTTCACCGTCACGTTGTAACGCTTGGCAATGTCGTCGATGTCTTCGTACCACTTAACGGTGTGCTCCGTATAAGCTATGTCCGTTGCAACAGCGGGTGCGGCGGCCTCATCCTTGAAAGGGATAAGGATGATGGCGTTTTTTTGGAGGCCGGTTTCCCGGAGGGAGGGATTGGCCTCGTAGATATCGTCTACCGATACCCCATATGCCTGGGAAATCCCGAAGAGGGTCTGGCGCTCCAGTACCACATGGGAGAGGTATACCTTACCGTTCAGTTTCACCTTTTCCTTTGACACCGTGACCGGCGCGGGAACGTATTCCTGTGCCAGCGCGGCAGTTCCGGACAGGACCAGAACAGCGGTGATAAGTATTCGGACGAGTCTTTTCATGGCGCGTTATTTTTCTAATGTTTGGGCAAAGTCCACAAGGGCTTTGCAGAAGGCATCCCATCCAAGCCGCTCCTTTTCCCTGCCTATGGCCTCCCGGCACTTTCTGCCGATTTCCGGGTCTGCGAAGTAGCGGAGTATCTCCGCTTTAATTGCCTCCGGGTCCGGGGTGGGTGCGACAATTCCCGTGCCACGCTCACCTATGGTGCCCTTGAGGCCGCCCACATCCGTGACCACCATGGGTACGTCAAAATGATAGGCGATGGAGCTTATTCCGCTCTGGGTGGCGCTGCGGTAGGGGAGAACGGCAAGGTCTGCGGCGCTGAAGTAGCGCTTTACCTCCGAGTCCCTTATATAGTCCGGAAATACGTGTACGCGGTCTTTTCCGGGAAGGGTGTCGATGATGCCCTGATACTTGTCGAATGAGCCGTACGGCTCCCCGGCAACCAGTATCTGATAGTCTTCCGGAAGGGCCCTGAAGGCCTCCAGGAGTATGTCCAGGCCCTTGTACTCGCGGATAAGGCCAAAGAACAGGAGCGTCTTTTTAGCGGGATCCAGGCCCAGCATACGGCAAGCCTCTTCACGGGGGAGCTTTTCCCCGAAGTGGGAGTAAAGCGGGTGGGGCTTCAGGATGTGCGGGGCGTCCGGCCGGAGGGCCAGAAGGTCGTTCTCCACGCTTTGGGACATGGAGATAAAGCCAGTACAACCGTTCAGGAAGTACTTTGTGAGGGGCTTGTCAAACCAGTGGGCCTCGTGAGGGATAACGTTGTCCAGTACCACTACGCTCTTGCAGCCGCAGTGGCGGGCAACGTAGCCAAGTGAAGGGGCGAACCAGCTCATCCAGTACTTCATTACCAGAAGGTCCGGTTGCCATTTCCTAATTGCTTTGGCAGTTTTGATGTAGGAAAACGGATTGATGGTGTCCAGGATTGCATCGGCCTCTACGGGCATGGCCTCGTCGTCAGGAGTTACGTACTGGGTTTTCCCCGGGAAAAGCAGGGAAGGGTACTGCCTGGAGAAGGAGAAGGCCTTTACAACATGACATTTTCCCAGCTCAGAAAGCATTGCTGCATTGAACTGGGAAATGCCGCCCCGGAGGGGGTAGAAACTGGACAAGAGTGCTATCCGCATCCGGTCCGGATTTATTTGGAAGACTCCTTGGTCTTGATATAAGCGGCGTTGAGGCCGGCGAGGAGGTCTTCTGTGATGTCAAGCTTGGGATCAGCAGTAACTACGGGAGTTGCGAGGATGCTGCCGGCGGTGGCAATGATCATTGCGTAGCCCTTTTCTGCATTGTACTCGTTAACGAACTCCTGGATGGCGTTTGCAATCTGGTTCATGGTAACCTGCTGCTCCTCTGCCATTTCCTGCTGCTTGCGGACCACATACTGCTGGTATTCCTGCTGCTGTTGCTGGAGTTTCTGGTACTGGACCTGTGCTACAGACTGGGTGAGGAGGCCCTTGTCCACCTTGTTCTGGAAGTCTGCTGCGTCTTTTTCAAGCTTCTTGCCGCGGCGGTCAATTTCTGCCTGGATGCCGGAAGTCTTGGTTTCAAAGACGGAGGTGAGGTCGTTGGCCATGTCATAACCCTGCATTACGGTGTCCATGTTGAAGAACACGATGCTGCCTGCCACTGCAGTGCTGTCCGAAGCTGCCGTTGCGGCAGTGTTGCCGCCCTGGTTCTGGTTGCAGGAGGAGAGAAGTGCAGCAACAGCTGCGATTCCTGCGATAAGGAGAGTCTTTTTCATCAATATAAACTGTTAATACTTATTTCGCTAAAAGTCTGCAAATATAGCTATTTTTTGCGGATTTCCGCCAGATAAGCCTGAATAGTTTTTTCAAGACCCATGTATAGCGCATCCGAGATAAGGGCGTGGCCTATGGAAACCTCGTCCGTCCAGGGGATGGTGTGCACAAAGTATGCCAGATTCTCAAGGCTGAGGTCGTGTCCGGCGTTGAGGCCCAGACCCGCCTCCCGCGCCGCCTTTGCAGCCTCCACGTAGCGGGCGATTGCCTTTTCCGGCCCGTTGGGATACTGTTCTGCGTAATCTGCGGTGTAGAGTTCCACGCGGTCTGCCCCGCAGGCGGCTGCGCCACGGACCATGACGGGGTCCGGGTCCACGAAGATGCTCACGCGTATGCCTTTGGCCTTGAACGTGTTGCAAAGGCCGGTGAGGAGTTCGCGGTTGGCGATTGTGTCCCATCCCGCATTGGATGTAATTGCGTTGTGGCCATCCGGAACCAGGGTTACCTGGTCCGGCACAACTTCAAGCACCAGGTCCACGAAGCTCTGCACCGTGGGGTTGCCCTCTATGTTGAATTCGGTCTTGATCAGAGGCCGTATCTGGCGGACGTCGGCATAGCGGATATGCCTTTCGTCCGGCCTGGGATGTACGGTGATGCCCTGCGCGCCGAACTCCTCGCACCTCACCGCCGCCAGTTCCACGTCCGGTACATTGCCGCCCCTTGCGTTGCGTATTGTAGCAATCTTATTGATATTTACGCTTAATCTAGTCATGATTCTTACCTTTAATTGCACAAAAATAAGGAAAATTATGGGAAAAGTGTTAATTTTGAAGGCTGAAATGAAAACAGAGCAATGCGAATCGGATATTTTATTCTGAACGAAGACCTGAGGCAGGACCCCAGGATGGTGACTTTCCTGAAAGACCTGGAGGACGCCACCTTCGAAGTTTATGAAATCAAGACCAAGAGCGATGTGATTCCGGAGACGGACCTGGTGCTGTCCATGGGCGGCGACGGAACATTCCTCAGCGCTGCCCACGTGGTGGCGGACATCGGCCTTCCCATCCTTGGCGTCAACTTCGGCCGCATAGGCTTCCTGTGCGAAAACCGTCCGGAAGACGTACGCAAGGCCCTCACGGAGGGAAACTTCTCCATCGAGTACCGTACGGTCCTGAATGCTACGCTGAAGGGCCCGGATGCCCGGAGGTCCATCGGCATGCTCCCGTATTCCGTGAACGAGGTCTCCCTGCACAGGAGCGGATCGTCGGTCCTTGGCATCCACGTGAGCATCGACGGTGACCCTCTCCCTACGTATTGGGCCGATGGTCTCCTGGTCGCAACCTCCTCCGGTTCAACCGCTTACTCCCTGAGCGTGGGCGGTCCTATCTGTATGCCTGACACCAAGGTCCTTATCCTTGCACCTATATCTCCGCACAACCTCAACGTGAGGCCTATCGTGCTGCCGGAAACCTCCAAGGTGGACATCTCCTTCGAGTCCCGCGACGGCCGCGCAACCATGTCCACGGACAACCGCACGGTAGAAATCCGTCCGGACTGGACAATTCATGTGGAGATGGCACAATTTTCGCTCAAAAGGGTGCGGATCTCAGAATCCGGCTTCGTGAAGGCTCTCACTTCACGCCTGTTCTGGGGAGAAGATATGAGAAACAATGGAAAATAAGAACATTCCCGTCCACGTATCTATTATAATGGACGGAAACGGCCGGTGGGCGAAAGCCCGTGGCAAAGACAGGGTTTTCGGGCATTTCGAGGGCGTGAAAAGCGTCCGCGCCTGCACGGAAGCAGCCGTGGAAGACGGTGTGAAGTATCTCTCCCTGTATGCATTCTCTGAGGAAAACTGGAACCGTCCGGCCGACGAAGTCTCCACCCTCATGAAACTCATGATGAAATCCATCCATGATGAGGTGTCCACCCTCATGGACAACGGCGTGAGATTCGTGGTCCTGGGTAACCGTGAGCGTCTTGGAGAAGACCTCTGCAAGGCCATCGACGCCCTAATGGAGAAGACTGCCAACAACAGCAGGATGACCCTCATCATCTTCCTTTCCTACAGCGGAAAATGGGATATCGTCCAGGCCATGAAAAAGGCCGCCAGGGAGCTTTCTCCGGAGGAATTCCAGGCCATGAAGATAGAGGATTTCGACAATTATCTGGTCACCGCCGGCATTCCGGATCCTGATCTCCTTATCCGCACTTCCGGAGAGGAGAGGATTTCCAACTATCTGCTCTGGCAGAGCGCCTACACGGAGTTCGTGTTCTCGCCTGTGCTGTGGCCGGATTTCCGTAAACCGGAGTTCCGCGCAGCCCTTGCGGAGTACGCCCGCCGTGACCGCAGATATGGCAAAGTAAAATAAAATGGTTAAATTTGCAGGATAATTTATAAGGAATGAAAGTAGGACGGATAATCTGCGCAGCACTTCTGGCACTTGCCTCTTTCGGGGCAATGGCTCAGGGTAACCGCAGTTCCATTGAGGTAGATTACCTGCATCCCCGCAAATACGTTGTGGGCGGTGTAGGCGTAGAAGGGAACCAGTATTTCTCCGAGAATCAGATCCTGCAGCTTTCCGGTCTTCGTCCCGGCATGAGCGTAACGGTTCCGGGAGAGGACATTACCGGAATCGTGGAGCGTCTTGTGGCCCAGCGCTATTTCGAGGATATAGCCGTTGTAATAGATCAGGAGAACGCAGCACGTGACACCGCGTGGTTCAAGATAGTCATCAAGGAGCGTCCCAGGGTATCCAGGTGGACATACACCGGAGTAAAGTCCGGAGAGAAGAAAGACCTTCAGGAGCGCCTGAACCTCCGCCCGGGCCGCGAGTTCTCTGACTATGTCAAGACTACGGCCGTAGATATCATCAAGCGTTATTATAAGGAAAAGGGTTTCCTCAAGGTTGATGTGGACGTGGATGTGCAGAAGGATACCATCATCCGCAGCGCCATCCGTGTGAACTTCGACGTAAAGCGCGGCAACAAGGTCAGGATCAAGGACATCAATTACGATGGCATAGGTGAGATCAAGCCGTATAAGCTTGCCAAGAACATGAAGGAGACCCATGCCAACGTATGGTACAACTTCTTCAAGAGCAAGAAGTTCAAGGAAGAGGAATACAAGACGGACCGTAAGACCGTCCTGGAAGCCTTCAACGAGGCCGGCTACCGCGACGCCCGCCTGGTCCGTGACTCCGTCTACTACATTGACGATAAGCATTTGGACATCGATATGGTCTTCGACCAGGGCGACAAGTACTATTTCAGGGACATCACCTGGACGGGCAACTCCGTGTATTCGTCGGAAATCCTCAACGAAATCCTCAAGATCCAGAAGGGCGACGTGTACGATATCGTCACCCTTGAAAAGCGCCTCCACGGCGGAGGCAAGCAGACGGACTACGACATCTCCAAGCTTTACAAGGACAACGGTTACCTCTTCTTCAGCGTAACCCCCGTGGAAGTGAATATCCAGAACGATTCCGTCGATGTGGAGCTCCGCATCTCGGAGGGCAAGCCCGCCATCCTCAACGATGTCATTATCAACGGCAACGACCTCACCAACGAAAGAGTCATCCGCCGTCAGGTCATGACCCGTCCCGGCTACCTGTTCTCCCAGACTGACTTCGAGCGTTCCATCCGCGAAATCGCCTCCATGGGCCAGTTTGACCAGGAAGCCATCATGCAGTACGGAACCGGTTACAACCTCATTCCAAACCAGCTGAACAATACTGTAGACGTCATTTATAACGTGACGGAGAAGCCATCGTCCCAGTTGGAGCTCTCCGGCGGTTGGGGCGGACGCACCTTCGTAATGACGGCGGGCGTGAGCTTCAACAACTTCTCCACGCGCCGCATGTTTGAAAAGGGCGCCTGGAGGCCCGTTCCGCTGGGTGACGCCCAGAACCTCGCAATCCGTTTCCAGACAAACGGTAAGTATTACACCACCTTCAGCGCCAGCTTCTCGGAACCCTGGCTCTTTGGCAAGAAACCAACGTCGCTGAGCATCTCCGGATACTATTCCAAGATGACCAACGCCATGTACTATTACAATTACTTCTCTGAACTGCTGGATGCATCCCAGTCCTTTGAAGTATATGGTTTCAGCGCAGGTCTGGGCACCCGCCTCAAGTGGCCGGACAACTACTTCGTCTTCTATAACAACCTGAGCTGGCAGACCTACCGCCTCCACGACTGGACCAACTCCTACTTCGCGTTCAACAACGGTACGTCCCACAACATAAGCTACACCGCATCGCTGTCCAGGAACTCCACGGACCAGCAGATCTATCCCCGTCAGGGATCGGACTTCTCCGCCTCGCTGCAGATAACTCCGCCTTTCTCCCTGCTGCGTAAGTTCACATATGATGCGGACGGCAACAAGGTCCCGGTGGCAAGCTACAAGGATGTAGACTATGACACCTGGACCAGCGCCCAGCGCTACAAGTGGATTGAATACCACAAGTGGAAGTTCAGCGCCGCCAACTACACCAAGCTGGTAGGGGACCTCGTCCTTATGACAAGGGCTCAGTTCGGCCTCCTGGGCTACTACAACCGCAACTGGGGCTATTCCCCGTTCGAGAATTTCCAGGTTGGCGGTGACGGTATGACAGGCTATATGACCTACGGCGCGGAAATAGTCTCCCTGCGCGGTTACACGGACTATTCACTCACGCCCCGCAAGGTCACTCCGTACAGCCAGAACGGCACAAGCTACGCCGGTAACCTTTATGACAAGTTCACCGTGGAGCTCCGTTACCCTGTGATCCTCCAGCCTCAGTCCACCATCTTTGTGCTGGCATTCCTGGAGGGCGGCAACTGCTGGTCCGATTTCCGCGAGTTCAACCCCTTCCAGATAAAGCGTGCCGCAGGTGTGGGCGTGAGAGTGTTCCTCCCTATGATAGGCCTTCTTGGTATAGACTGGGGTTATGGATTTGACGACAAGTCCAACGGTGGAAGCCAGTTCCACTTTGTGATAGGACAGCAGTTCTAGAGCGTGATGGCATGAAGTTTGAGAAACTGACTGTGGCCTAAGAAAGATTAATAATTAAAACTTGAGATATGAAAAAGATTTTTGTCATTGCAGTTGCCTCTTTAATGGCACTTTCCGCAAGCGCCCAGAAGATTGGACGCGTGAACTTCAACGAGCTCGTGATGCTCATGCCGGAAATGGATGCAGCCCGTGAAACAATCGCAGCCTCCCAGAAGGAAGCAGAAGAGACCTACGCCGCCATGGTAGAGGAATATCAGGGCAAGGTAACCCAGTACCAGCAGAAGAGCGCCAGCTGGACCGCCGCCATCAAGGAGTCCAAGGAAAAAGAGCTCTACGATATCCAGAACCGCATCCAGGAGTTCCAGCAGAACATTTCCCAGGAGCTTCAGCAGCAGCAGTCCCAGCTCATGGCCCCCATTAACGAGAAAGCCAACAACGCCGTTAAGGAACTCGCCAAGGCAAAGGGCATCGACGTCCTCTTTGATGCCTCCCAGGCCATCTACTTCTCCGATGCAGTAGTAGACCTCACCGCGGACGCCCGCAAGGCCCTCAACATCCCCGCGGACCGCACCATTGAAGCCCTCCAGGCAGAACTCGCCTCCCAGGCCCAGGCTCAGCAGTAATAGCATCTCGTCATCCCCGACCTGATCGGGGATATCATACCCAGCAATAAAAAAACTTCCGGCGAGTAACCGGAAGTTTTTTGTTGTGTGAGAGCGGGGACTAGATGGTGCCCTGCTCGAGCATGGCGGTGGCGACTTTCATGAAGCCGGCGATGTTGGCGCCCTTCACGTAGTCTACGGTGCCGTCGGCCTTGGTGCCGTACTTGACGCACTGCTCGTGGATGGACTTCATGATGAAGTGGAGCTTGTCGTCAACTTCCTTGGCGTCCCAGGAGATATGCTCTGCGTTCTGGGTCATTTCCAGACCGGAGGTGGCAACACCACCAGCGTTCACGGCCTTACCGGGAGCGAAGAGGATGCCGTTGTGCTGGAAGAAGTGGATTGCTCCGGGCTGGCAGCCCATGTTGGAAACCTCGCAGCAGCACCAGCAGCC